>Ga0187893_10002966_pt1 | contig 35739 bp, 35 predicted proteins | sample MA1701074metaG_FD_139574 | JGI IMG/M metagenome (GOLD analysis project Ga0187893, IMG submission 139574) | White microbial mat communities from a basaltic lava cave in the Kipuka Kanohina Cave System on the Island of Hawaii, USA - MA170107-4 metaG ...
CACTCCGCGCTCGGCTACTACTCGCCGGTTCAGTTCCTGCAAGACTGGATCACGAAGCAGCATGAGCGGAAGATCGCGGCTTAATGCCACTGCCTTGGAAGACGAAGAACCGAGGGAACGTCATCCCCCATGATGTCTTGGTGGCGGATGCGCGCGCGGCGCTGACGCGCAACGTCACGGTGCTCCTGTTGATTACGCTGCTCGTCTTCGGGATAGCCTGGGCACTCGGCGATGTGCTGATTCGCAAACGCCTGGCAGCGCTGGCGCGCGCCTCGGAGCGAGTGGGCGCGGGCGACCTTACTGCGCGCGTCGGTGCACCCTACGCGCGCGACGAGATGGGCGACATGGCACGGTCGTTCGACGCCATGGCGGCCAAAGTTCAGGGGCATGACGCTGAATTGCGCCAGCTCAACGTCGAGCTTCAAGATCGCATCGCCAAACACGAGCAGGCCGAAGCGAGGGTCAGACGCCTGAACCGCGTGTATGCAGTGCTGAGCAGCATCAACTCCCTGATCGTGCGCGTGCGTGACCGCCAGGAGCTGCTCAACGAGGCGTGCCGCATCGCGGTCGAGGACGGAAACTTCGGAATGGCCTGGATCGGCGCATACGACCCGGCCGCGCAGGAAGTCACGCCAATGGCGCGGGCCGGGCTCGAGGCCGGCGAGTATCTGGGCGGCTTGAAATCCGTGATCCGAAACGACACGCCTCACGAACGGGGCATCCTGGCCCAGGCCATCAAGTCGCGAAGACCGGTATTTTCCAACGATATTACGATCGACCCGGAAGTGGGAGGCAGGCTGCGAGAGGAAGCGATCCGGCGCGGCTACCGCTCGGTCATCGTGCTGCCCCTGATTTCCGAAGGCGAAGTGGTCGGGAACATGTCGCTGCTCGCCAGTGAGCTGAATTTCGTCACGGAGGAGGAGCTCAAGCTGCTGACCGAGCTGGCGGCCGACATCTCGTTCAGCCTGGAGCACATTGCCAAGGCGGAAAAGGTCGAGAAGTTGTCGCGAATCCGCCTGGTCTCGGGCGATATCAACGCCGCCATCGTCCGCATTCGCGAGCGGGAGGCGCTGTTACGTGAAACCTGCCGCATTGCGGCCGAGCACGGAAAGTTCGATCTGATATGGATCGGGGCGCTCGACCCGGAAAAGCAGGAGGTCAAGCCGATCGCATGGACGGGATTCTCGCCGGAAGCCGCGCATGCCGTGAGCTGGGCGAGCATCAGCGCCGCGCAGGGAACGCTGGGTGAGGCGATCCGGACCCGGAGGGCGGCCGTCCGCAATGACATCGGACGCGAGGTAGCGGTGGGCAAGCTGCGGCAGGAAGCCTTGAACAAGGGCTGCCGTTCCACGGTATGCCTGCCGCTCGTGGTGGACGACAACGTCGCGGCCCTGATCGTCCTCTTCGCGACCGGACGCGGATTCTTCGACGCGGACGAACTCGCGCTCCTCAACGAAGTGGCGGCGGACGTTTCGTTTGCGCTGCAATCGATCTCGCGCCGGGAAAAGGTCGAATACCTCTCCTACTACGACGCCCTGACCGGGCTGCCCAATCGCCAGCTGTTCATCGACCGCGTAAGCCAGCAGATGCACGAGCGCGGCGGCGAGCAGCGAATGGTGGCGCTCATCCTGCTCGACCTCGATCGCTTCCGGAACATCAACGAGATGCTCGGGCGTCATGGTGGTGACGAGCTGCTCAAGCTGGCCGCGCGCCGGCTCGAGCAGGCCTTCCATGGCAGGGATTACCTCGCGCACATCGGCGCTGATAACTTTGGCGTGGTGATCCGCGGCGTGCAGCACGCAGCGGAGATCGCGCATGTCGTCGAGAGCCAGGTCCTCGCCTGCTTCAGGGAGCCATTCGTGGTGAACGACAGCGAGCTGCGCGTGGTGGCCCGAGCCGGCATCGCGCTGTTTCCCAACGACGGTGGCGATGCCGACATCCTGTTCAAGAACGCCGAGGCTGCGCTCAAAAACGCCAAGGCGTCGGATGAGCGATGCCTGTTCTACGCGCCGCCGATGAACGCGCGTGTAGCCGAGCAGCTCAAGATCGAGAACCAGCTACGGGTCGCGGTGCTCGAGGAGCAATTCGTCCTGCATTATCAGCCGCGTATCGAGTTCGCCACCCGTCGCATCTGTGGTCTCGAGGCGCTGATCCGGTGGATGCACCCGGAGCGCGGCTTGGTGCCGCCGGGCGAATTCATCCCAATCCTGGAGGATACCGGATTGATCCTCGAGGCCGGGCGCTGGGCGCTGAAGCGCGCCACCCTGGATCATGCCGCCTGGCGCGCGGCGGGCCTCAAGCCGCCGCGCATCGCGGTCAATGTGTCGGCCATCCAGCTGCGGCGCAAGGAATTCGTGGAGAACGTCAGGACGGCGGTGTCGGAAGCGGGCGATTCCGGCGAGCACATCGACGTCGAGATCACCGAATCCATGTTGATGGACGACATCGAGGGCAACATCGGGAAGTTGAAGGCGGTTCAGGCGATGGGAATACAGGTCGCGATGGACGATTTCGGCACCGGCTACTCTTCGCTGAGTTATCTCGCGCGGCTGCCGATCAATTCGTTGAAGATTGATCGTTCCTTTGTATCGCAGATGACGCGAGGCTCGGAGCAGATGGCGATCGTCTCCACCGTGATCTCGCTCGCGCGGGCGCTCAATCTGAAGGTCGTCGCCGAAGGAGTCGAGACCGAGGAGCAGGCCAACCTGCTGCGCCTGCTGCGATGCGATGAAGCCCAGGGCTACCTGTTCGGCCGGCCGGTGCCGCCGGAAGAGCTGGAAGGGAAGTTTCGTCAGGCGTGAGCGGGAAACGCCGGGTTCCGGAACTGCCGGCGGGTGCTGCTAGGCAGCGGCCCTGCCGTCGCAGCGAACAGCCTCGAATTGATAGTCGCCGGACACCTTGATCTTGCCGAGGTAATCGAGCGCCTGCTCCCTCGATTCGAATCGCCTCGCGCCACCGGAGGACAGAGCGCAAAGACGGCCGCTTTCGCCCACCGCGATGCCGTCGTCCGTCACCGCCGCGATCGCTGCGCTGGTGCCGGCGCTGCCGACCACCCGCAATTCGTACCACTTATCCAATGTCATGGCCTTCCCCTGATTCCACTACGATTATATTGTGGTGCGCAATTTAGCACGAAGCGGACGCCGGATGCCAGTGTCGCTGGCCGCGGTCAAGAATCTTGAGCCGACTGCTACCCGCGTCACGGCGCGCGGGCCATCGCGGCGGCAAAGAAGCCGTCGGTGCCGTGCTCGTGCGGGAAAAGCTGGAGGCACTCGCCGGTGTCCAGAGCGATTCCCTGCCGCATGAGCAGCTCCTGGCAGTGAAGCTTCCGGAAGTCGGCCCGCTCCGCGAGGAAACCGGCGACGATGTCCTCGTTTTCCTCGGCGAGCGGGCTGCAGGTCGCGTACACCAGCCGCCCGCCGGGCTTCACGAGATTCGCCGCCGCGCGCAGGATCGCGGCCTGCTTGAGCTTGAGCTCCTCGACCGATTGCGGCGACTGGCGCCATTTGAGGTCGGGATTGCGGCGCAGCGTGCCGAGCCCGCTGCACGGGGCGTCCACCAGCACCCGGTCGATCTTGCCGACAAGGCGCTTTACGCGGACGTCGTTCTCACTGCGGAGCGGCTGCGTGTGCACGTTGGAGAGCCCGGAGCGCTTGAGCCGGGGCTTCAGGCGGGCGAGCCGCGCCGCCGAGGTGTCGAAGGCGTAAATGCGGCCGTGGGAGCGCATCAGCGCGCCCAGCAAGAGGGTCTTGCCGCCGGAACCGGCGCAGAAATCGACGACGAGATCGTGGCGCCGCGGCGCGAGTAGAAAGCCGAGCAGCTGGCTGCCCTCATCCTGTACCTCGATGGCGCCCGTCAGGAACAGCGGGTGGCGATTGATCGCGGGTCGGCCCTTCACGCGCAGCCCGACCGGCGAATAGGGCGTCGGCTCGCTGGCGATGGCGTCGACGGCAAGCGCCTGCTGAACTTGCTCGCGCTCGGCGAGCAGCGTGTTGACGCGCAAATCGAGCGGGGCGGGCTCGTTCAATCCCCTCGCCAGCGCGGCGATTTCGGGTTCCGAGAAACGGGAGCGCAGCCCCTCGACGATCCAGTCCGGCAACTCGGCGCGCAGTGCGAGGGGCAGGTCGTCGAGCGCTTGCGCCTTGATTCCCGAGAGCCACGACGATTCGTCCTGCCGCAATACGTCTGAGAGTTCCCGGATGCTGATGCCCCGCGCGCGCGCGAGCCAGGCAAGCAGCATGCGCCGCGGCGAGCCGCCCGGAGCGAGGTGGTCGATCGTGCGCTTGCGGCGCAGCACGCCGTAGACCGCTTCGGCGACGAAGGTCCGGTCGTGGCTTCCAAGGGCGTGGCGCGCGCGAAAGAAATCGTGGAGCACCGCATCCGCGGGGCGGTCGAACCTGAGCGCGAGCCCGAGCGCTTCGGCCGCCGCCTCGAGCTGGACGCGGGTAATCGCCACAATCGAGACCGGCTCTACTCGTCGCTGACGCGGATCTCGTTCACCACTTGCTCGCCGGTGTAGATGCCCCTGCGGTCGAAGTGACGGATCCGCACCGGGAGGTAGCGGTAGTCGGCGGCGAGCCAGATTTCGATGGTCGCTTCCCCGGGGCGCGGCAGCTGCCGGACCGGCAGGGCCCGCAGCGCGCCGAGCGGGGTCTCGATCCGTTCCTCGGCGGAGACCTCGATGTCGTAGACGTCGAAGCGCGTGCCGGTGGTGATCGGCATCCGGTAGCGTCCGGGAGCGGGCGGTGCCAGGACCAACTGGAAGATGAAGCTCACGAGGTCCTGCGCGCCGGCGGGCAGCGGTGCGCTTCTCAGGTTTTCCGTGTGGCCGTAGCTGAGACTTCCCGCCGCCCAATCGAAACGCGCCTCCACCACTTCGTTCCTGCCGCGGCGCGTGCGGCTTGCCGTAAACGACTCGGGTTGCATGCCGTACTGCGTCATTTTTCCGCGGCTCACGTAGCGCAGCCGCTGCGGCCAGAGAAGCTCCACGAGCCCCGTCGACTCGGCCGCGCTCGCCAGCAGATACGAGCCCGCGCCCGCTTCCCACGACTGCACCACGCTGCCGACGGACTGCCGCTCTTCGCCGTAGAAAAGCGTGTAGGAAATCCGGCCCCTGCGCGGCAGACCGTGAGCGGTTACGGCGTCGACGCTGGTCGGCGCGGCGAGCGCGAGCCGCTGCGGCGGCTCCGAAGGAACGGGTTCCTCGGGCGGGGCCTCCGCCATGTCCTCGTCGTCCAGGGCGTTCGGCAGGACGAATGGGCTCGGCGCCGCGATCGTCGCCACCTCCGGAGCCGCAGCCGGCGCGATGCGCCGGGGTGCAGTGATCCTCGGCTTGGGAGCCGCCGGTTTGAGCTCCGGCAGGTACGCGAGTCGCGCCTCGAGCGGCCGCGGCGTCCCCGGCGCAAGCGGCACCGGCAGCCACTCGCCCGAAATCACCGCCGCGTGAAGTGCAAGGGAGAGCACACCGGCGATAACGAGGCGCACCCGGATCGTCATGGCCTGATCTCAAACTTGGTAATGACCTGCTCGAAGCGCGATCCATCCTCTTCCCGCACGAGCAGCCTGACCGGCAGGTAGCGGTGCTGCGGCGCGAGCCAGATCTCGACGCCGCTCTCCTCGGGCTCGTGCTGCCGCACGAGATGCACGGTGGTCATGGGCCCGAGCGCTGTTTGGATCTCGACTCCGGTGCGCACGGTGTAGCGGTGCTGCTCGAGCCTGCGGCCGGTGGTCCTCGATAGCTCCAGAACCTGTGGCCGGTCGGGCGCAAGGAACAGGAACTGGTACATGATCGAGAGCTGGTCCTGGGTCCCGGGGGGCAGCGGCAGGATCTCGTTCCTGCCGCCGCGCATGACCTTGAGCTGCGCTCCCTCCCAGTCGAATTCGGCGAGTATCCGCCGCGGATCATCGTCACCGCGCTTGCTCTCGTAGTGCTGCGGCGCGAGCCCCGCTCCGGTCAGCCGTCCGCTGCTCGTCACCCGCAACGGGTGCGGCGCGAAGAACGCGAGGAACCCGATGGCGTGGGTTTCGCTCACGATGCGGTAGCGGTCCCCGTTCGTCTCGAAAGTCTCGTGCATGACGGCGACGTGACCGCCGTTCCGCAGAACGTTGTAGCTCGTCGATACGGAATGAGGCACCGAGGGCGTTGCCGCAGCGGCGGGGAGCGCCAGAAACAGCGCGGCTGCCGCCCATCCGTTCCGGTATCCCATCGCGGCTGCCTCAGCGTGCTTCGAGCGGGGGCGCGGTCAATGCGCCGTCCGCCGCGCGCGCCGCGTCGACCGCGACGGCGCCGTTGCGGCCGATTTTCAGCCGCCCCTCGCAGAACCAGCGTATCGCCTGCGGATAGATGCGGTGCTCCTGCGCGAGCACGCGCGCGGCGAGCCGCTCCTCCGTGTCGCCGGCCTCCACCGGAACGGCGGCCTGCACGACGATCGGCCCGCTGTCTAGGGCGTGGGTGACGAAGTGCACCGTGCAGCCGTGAATGCGCACGCCGGCCTCAAGCGCCCGCCGGTGCGTATCCAGTCCCGGGAAGGCGGGCAGCAGCGAGGGATGGACGTTCAGGATCCGGCCTTCGTAGCGCTCGACGAAAGGCGGCGTCAGGATGCGCGTGAAACCCGCCAGCACGACGAGGTCCGGCCGGTGCCGGTCGATCTCTGCGGCAAGCGCCGCCTCGAACGCGGCGCGATCGGGAAACGCGCGGTGGTCGACTGCCGCGGTCGCAACGCCGCGCCGGGCGGCGATGCCGAGGCCGCGCGCCTGCGGATTGTTGCTGACGACGGCGGCGACGCGTGCCGGCAGGCGCGCATCGAGCACCGCCTCCATGTTGCTGCCGCGCCCGGAGATCAGGATGACCAGCGTCTTCTCGGTCACGGGAAGGGTCAGACGATTTCGACTTGCGGCTCGTTCCGGGACCGCCTGACGATGCGGCCGATGCGCCACGCGGTCTCGCCCGCGGCCTTGAGGGTCTTGAGCGCCCTGGCGGCGTCCGCGGGCGCAACGATCACCGCCATGCCGATGCCGCAGTTGAACACGCGGTAGAGCTCGGCATCGTCGATGTCGCCTTCCTCCTTCAGCCACTGGAACAGCGGCGGCAGCCGCCACGCCGCGCGCTCGATGCGCGCCGCCAGCCGCGCGGGCAGCACGCGCGGAACGTTCTCGACGATGCCGCCGCCGGTGATGTGGGCGAGGCCCTTGACGGCGACACCCCTCACCAATTTCAGGACCGATTTCACGTAGATCCGGGTGGGCTCGAGCATGACTTCACTCAACGCGCGACCGTGGAAATCCGCCGACAGGTCCACGCCCCTGACCGCGACGATCTTGCGGATCAGCGAGTAGCCGTTGGAGTGGGCGCCGCTCGAGGCAAGCCCCAACACGACGTCCCCCTCGGCGATGCCAGAGCCGTCGATGATCCGGCGCTTCTCGACGACGCCCACCGCGAATCCCGCGAGATCGTACTCGCCGGAGGTGTACATGCCGGGCATTTCCGCGGTTTCGCCGCCGATCAGCGCGCAGCCGGCCTCCCGGCAGCCCGCGGCGATGCCCCGGACGACCTCGGTCGCGGTCGCGACGTCGAGCCGGCCGCACGCGTAGTAGTCGAGGAAGAAGAGCGGCTCCGCCCCGAGGGTCAGAATGTCGTTGACGCTCATCGCGACGAGATCGACGCCGACGGAGGCGTGGCGGTTCAGCTCGAACGCGAGCTTCAGCTTGGTGCCTACCCCGTCGGTACCCGCGACCAGAACCGGCTCGCGATAGCGGCTCCGGGCGATCTCGAACAGCGCGCCGAACCCGCCGATTCCGGCAAGCACGCCCTTGCGCAGAGTCTTTTTCGCGAACGGCTTGATGTTCTCGACCAGGCGGTCGCCGGCGTCGATGTCCACGCCGGCGTCGCGATAGGTGAGGGGGGCGGCGGGCTTCTTCAAACCGCGTTCTCGAGTGGGGAGCGTGTCGGGAATGGCCGGATTTTGGGCTAAGATAGGCGCCTTGAATTTTACATGAAACAGCTCGCGCTCGATTTCGCCAGCCCGCCGCAGCCCACGCTCGGAAACTTCGTCGCCGGGTTGAACGGCGAGCTGCTCGGCAATTTGAAGCGGCTCGCGGCGGGGAGTGCGCGCGAGCGTTGCTTCTTTCTCTGGGGCCGGCCCGGATGCGGCCGCAGCCACCTGCTGCGGGCGACCGTCGCCGCGCTGCGGAGCGCAGGGGCAGCCGCCGCATACCTCGACTGCGCCGCGGGCAGCCGCATCGAAGCCGGGCTCGAGCGCATGGATTGCGTTGCGCTCGATGACGTGGACCGGCTCGAGGCCGAAGGACAGGTCGCGGTGTTCGACCTCTACAACGCGCTCATCGAGCGCGCCGGCGTGGTGCTCGCGAGCGCGGGCGAGCCGCCGGCGCAGCTGAAGCTGCGCGAGGACCTGGCGACCCGCCTCGCCTGGGGTCTCGTCTACCAGGTCCACGCGCTCACCGACGAGAACAAGGCACAGGCGCTCGCGGACCGCGCTGCGAGCCGCGGCTTCCAGCTTGCGCCCGAGGTTTCCGATTACCTGCTCACGCGGGCCCGGCGCGACCTGCCGACGCTGCTCGCCACGCTCGACGCGCTCGATCGCTACTCGCTCGAGACCCGCCGTCCGGTCACCGTCCCGCTGGCGCGGGAGCTGCTGCACGCCGCCGGCCGGCAGGACGCGGGGTCGAGGACGGGGGATGCGGCGGCGGGGGCGCACGATTGAACCAGCGGCTGGTCCTGTTCGATCTGGACAATACGCTGCTCGCGGGCGACAGCGATTTCGAGTGGGCGCAGTTCCTGATCGAGCAGGGCGTGGTCGACCGCGAGGTCTACGAGGCGCACAACCTGAACTTTCTCCGGAATTACCAGGCCGGCACCCTGGACATCCACTCGTTCCTCGATTTCCAGTTGAAGCCGCTGTCGCGCCACCCGCGGTCGCAGCTCGCGGCGTGGCATCGCGAGTTCATGGAGTCGAAGATCCGGCCCCTGATCAGGGACAAGGCGCGCTCCCTCGTCGAGCGCCACCGCGGCGACCTGCGCGTCGTGATCACGGCTACCAACAGCTTCGTCACCGCGCCAATCGCGCGCGAGTTCGGCATCGCCGAGCTGATCGCGACCGAGCCCGAAGAGCGCAACGGGGAATTCACGGGCAGTGTGAGGGGGACGCCGTGCTTCCGCGAGGGCAAGGTCGCGCGGCTCGAAGCCTGGCTCACGGGGCGGGGCCGCGCGCTCGCCGACTATTCCGAGTCGTGGTTCTACAGCGACTCCCATAACGATCTGCCGCTCCTCGAGCGCGTGAGCCACCCGGTCGCGGTGGACCCGGACGCGACGCTGCGGCTGCGCGCCGAGCGCGGCGGCTGGCCGATCATCACGCTCGAGTAAGGATCCCGTGATCAGGCGTTTCCTGGGCAAGGTGTTCTCCGGTCAGCTGTTCGGGCCGGCGCAGCCGAAGATCATCGGGCGCGGCGCGCACGGCGTCGGGCGCGATGCGATCAGCTCCTGTGCGCTGCGCACGACGCAGACGCTGCAGCGCCACGGCTTTGCGGCCTTTGTCGTCGGCGGTGCGGTGCGCGATCTGCTGCTCGGCCGCAGGCCCAAGGATTTCGACGTCGCGACCGACGCCACCCCCGAGGAAGTGCGCGCTCTGTTCCGGCGCTCGCGGGTGATCGGGCGGCGCTTCCGCCTGGTGCACGTGATGTGCGGGCCCGAGATCGTGGAAGTCTCCACCTTCCGCGGCTCGAATCCGGTGGAAGAGGACGCGGAGGCGCGCGTCGCGGACGAGCACGGCAGGATTCTGCGCGACAACGTGTTCGGCACCCAGGAGCAGGACGCGACGCGCCGCGATTTCACCCTCAACGCGCTGTTCTACGACCCGTCCTCCCAGGAGATCTGGGATTACCACGGCGGCGTTCCCGACCTCCTCAAGCGGCGGCTGCGCATGATCGGGGACCCGGAGAAGCGCTACCGGGAGGACCCCATCCGCATGCTGCGCGCGGTGCGGCTCGCGGCGAGCCGCGGGCTCGACATCGATGCGGCGACGCGCCGGCCGATCCGCCGGCTGGGGGGGCTGCTCGCGCACGTGCCGCCTTCGCGCCTGCTCGACGAGATGCTGAAGCTGCTCCTCTCCGGCCACGCCGCAGAGGGCATCGCGCAGCTGCGCAGGGAAGGGCTGCACCACGGCGTGCTGCCCCTGCTCGATGCCGCCATGGGCAGGGCGGCGGGCGAGCGCTTCGTCCTCGCCGCGCTCCGGGGCACGGACGAGCGCGTGCGGGCGGAACGGCCGGTATCGCCGGGCTTCCTGTTCGCGGCGCTGCTGTGGCCCGAGGTGCTTGCCGAGTGGAAGGTGCTGGAAGAGAAGGGCGGTCCGCCGATTCCCGCGCTCTACCAGGCGATGGATCACGTCATGCGGGCGCAGGCGGGAAAGCTCGCGATACCGCACCGTCATGGCGCCGACATGCGGGAGATCTGGGCGATGCAGCCGCGCTTCCACCAGCGTGCCGGCAAGCGCCCGTACCGCCTGCTCGAGCACCCGCGCTTCCGCGCCGGCTACGATTTCCTGCGCCTGCGCTGCGAAAGCGGCGAGCTCGAACCCGCGCTCGGAGAATGGTGGGAGCGCTTCCAGCGCGCGGGCGAGTCCGAGCGCGCCCAGATGCTGACCGGGGACGCGGGGCCGCGCAAGCGGCGGCGCCGGCGCCGCCGGCGCGGGATGAGGGATGAGGGCGGAGGGACGAGGGGGCCGACCACCACCGGGGCGCACGGTGCGCCTTCATAGCGGGCGCGCGCCATGGCCCTCACCCCGCGTCGCTCGCCAGTCGTCACCGCCTTTGTGGCGCTGGGAAGCAATCTCGACGATCCACCGGGCCAGATCCGCCGTGCGCTGCAGGCGCTCGCCGCCCTGCCCGGGACCTGGCTCGTGGGCAGTTCATCGCTCTATCGCAACCCGCCCACGGGAGTCCTCGACCAGCCGGACTTCGTCAACGCGGCGGCGGAAATCGAGACGCGGCTCGCGGCGCGCGAGCTGCTCGAGCATCTTCTCGCGATCGAGCGGGCCCACGGCAGGGTGCGCGCCGTGCCCGGCGGGCCGCGCACGCTCGACCTCGACCTCCTGCTCTACGGCGGGCTCGCCGTGCGCGAACCCGGGCTGGTCGTTCCCCACCCGCGCATGCACGATCGCGCCTTCGTGCTGGTGCCGCTCGCGGAGATTGCGCCCGGTGTGCTGGTGCCGGGGCGTGGGCGCATCGCCGAGCTGGTGCGCAACGTGGACGCCTCGGGCATGACCAGGATTCCTGAAACCGGCAACGGGTAAGCCGCCATCACCGCTCACCCATCACTCATCAGTCGAGGCACGCGAGCCGTGAGATGAGCGCGAAACTCCCGGACAAGTACCGCTACATCGTGGTCGAAGGCCCCGTCGGCGCGGGCAAGACGAGCCTCGCGCGCGTGATGGGCGAGCGCACGGGAGGCACGGCGCTGCTCGAGGATCCCGATGCCAATCCGTTCCTTCCCGGCTTCTATCAGGACCGCGCGCGCTACGCGCTGCCGGCGCAGCTCTATTTTCTGTTCCAGCGTTCCACCCAGGTGCGCAGGCTCTCCCAGCCGGATCTCTTCGCCGGGCTCACCGTGGCGGATTTCATGATCGACAAGGACGCTCTCTTCGCGCGGCTCACCCTGAGCGACGACGAGTTCGCGCTCTACCGTCAGGTCTGGGCGCAGTTGAAGCCCCAGGCGCCGGTACCCGACCTCGTGATCTACCTGCAGGCCTCGCCCGCGACACTGGTCGAGCGCGTGCGCCGCCGCGGCGTCGCCTACGAGCGCAACATTCCGGACGAGTATCTGGTCGAGCTCGCGGAAACCTACGCGCGGTTCTTCCATCAGTACGACGCCGCGCCGGTGCTGACGGTCAACTCCGAGAACCTGAATTTTGTTGATCAGCCCGGCGATTTTGATTTATTGTTGCAACGCGTTATCGCGATGCGGGGCCCGCGCGAGTTCTTCAGCCTGGGATAGGCTCTAATTCAAAGAGGGGTTCGACATGCGGATCACGCTCACGACGTTGCAGAAGATGGCGCAGGAAGGCAACCGGATCGCGATGCTGACCTGCTACGACGCGAGCTTCGCCGCCGTGCTCGAGGCGGCCGGCGTCGACTCGCTGCTCGTCGGGGATTCCCTCGGCAACGTGCTGCAGGGGCACGAGTCCACGCTCCCGGTGACGCTGCGCGACATGGTCTACCACACCCAGTGCGTCGCGCGCGGCTCGAAGCGCGCGTTCCTCATCGCCGACATGCCGTTCGCCACCTTCCAGGTTTCGCCGCAGGACGCGTTCCACAACGCGGCGGAGCTCATGGCCGCCGGCGGGCACATGGTGAAGATCGAGGGCGGCCGTCCGATGCTGGACACCATCGAATTTCTCGTCGACCGCGGCATACCCGTATGCGGGCACCTCGGGCTCACCCCCCAGTCGGTGCATGCGCTCGGCGGCTACCGGGTGCAGGGGCGGGGCGAGGACGCGGGCCAGCAACTGATCAAGGAGGCGAAGCTGCTCGAGCAGGCCGGCGCCGGCATGATCGTGCTGGAGGCGATTCCCGCGGCGCTCGCCGGCGCGGTCACGGAGGCGCTCACGATTCCGACCATCGGCATCGGCGCCGGCGTGGACTGCTCGGGGCAGGTGCTGGTGCTGCACGACATGCTCGACGTTTTTCCCGGCCGCAAGGCGAAGTTCGTCAAGAACTTCATGCGCACGACGGGCACGATCCAGGGCGCGGTCGAGCTCTACGTCAAGGAAGTAAAGGCGCGCACCTTCCCCGGGCTCGAACACTCGTTCTAGTGGACGTCATCCACTCCGCCGCCGACCTGCGCGCGCGCCTGCAGCGCGTGCCGAACAACGTGTTCGTGCCGACCATGGGCAACCTGCACGAGGGCCACATCCAGCTGATCGGCATCGCGAAGCCGCGCGCGGCATGCACGGTGGTCAGCATCTTCGTCAATCGCCTGCAGTTCGGCCCGCGCGAGGACTACGACCGCTATCCGCGCACGCTCGAGGCCGACTGCGCGCGGCTCGAGGCGGCCGGCGTGGACGTCGTGTTCGCGCCGGAGGAGAAGGAAATCTATCCCGAGCGGCAGACCTTCGTGGTCGAGCCTTCGGACCTTCAGTACATCCTGGAGGGCGCGCACCGCCCCGGGCATTTCCGGGGCGTCGCGACGGTGGTGCTGAAGCTCTTCAACCTGGTAATGCCCCACTCGGCGATCTTCGGCAAGAAGGACTACCAGCAGTACCTGGTGCTGCGGGACATGGTGAAGCAGTTCGCGCTGCCGATCGAGATCATTCCGGCGGAAACCGTCAGGGCCGATGACGGGCTTGCGCTGTCCTCGCGCAACGTCTACCTGTCCGCGCAGGAGCGCAAGGAGGCTCCCCGTCTGTCCGCCGTGCTGAAGCAGGCGCAGAGGGAGATCGAGAGCGGCGCGCGCGATTTCCAGCGCATCGACCAGCAGTCCATGGCGGAGCTCACGCGCCACGGCTGGCAGCCCGACTACGTCGCGGTGCGCCGCCGGGCGGACCTGCGCCAGCCCTCCGAGCGCGATCGCGAGCTCGTCATCCTGGCCGCAGCCCGGCTTGGCCGCACGCGGCTGATCGACAACGTCGAGGTGACGCTGCGCTGAGCGACGGGCGGTGACCGTGTAGCCACACCGTGAAGAACCTGAGCACTCGCGGGCGCGTCGCCGTCGTGGTGGTGCTTTCGGCGGTTCCTGCCCTGGCGCTGATGGTCTACGGGGCGCTCGAGCAGCGCGACCTGGCGGAAGGGCATGCGCGCGAGGAGCTGCGGCGCTACGCCGATCGGACGGCCGCGCGCGCGGAGCAGGCCGTGGAGCGCGCCCAGCAGCTGTTGATCGGGTCCGCGGGCGCGGTTTCGGCGCTGCTGCGCGACCGGCAGGCCTGCCACGAGCACTTCCGTGATCTGGTGCGGGCCGACCCGAGGCGCTACCACGCGTTGGGCCTGCATCTCGCAAGCGGCGAACTCCATTGCGATGCGAGGGCGTGGGACGACGGCGTCAACGTGAGCGACCGCCCCTATTTCCGGGAGGCGGTCGAAAGCGGCAGGTTCTCGGTCGGGGGCTACCAGTCAGGCGGCGTCGCCGGCAGGGACGGAGTCGATCTCGGCCAGCCGGTGCAGGATGCGGAGGGCAAGGTCATCGCCGTGCTGTTTGCACGGCTCGATCTCATGGCGTTCGGAGAGCTTGCCATCGCGGCGGCGAAGCCGCCCGGCGCCGTGGTTTCCCTGCTCGATCGCGACGGCATCGTGCTGGCCCAGGTCCCGCCGGGCGCGCGCATCGGGTCCCCGCTGCCCGACCCGCGGCTGAATACGGCAGTGTTCGCCGCGGGCAGCGGCGTGCTGGAGACGGTCGAGCCGGGCGGCTCGCCGCGCGTCTACGCGTTCCAGGGCGCGGCAGAGTATCCCGACGGCACCGTGCCGCTGCGCGTCGTGGTTGGCATCCCTCATGGCGTGATCTATTCCGAGGCGCGGGCGACCTTCGTCAAGACGCTCGGCGGGCTGGTCGCGGTCACCATGCTGCTGCTGCTCGGCGGATGGTACGGCGCGGAAATCATGGTGCTGCGCAACCTGCGCAGGCTCCTCGACGTCGCGCGCCGCGTCCAGGCGGGCGACCTCACCGCCCGTACCGGCTTACCGGGCGGCCGCGAGGAGATCTCGCGCCTGGGCGACGCCTTCGACCAGATGGCCCAGTCGCTGCAGGAGCGCGAGTCGGCGCTGCAGAAGGCGCTGCGGGAGACGCGCGAGCTGGCCGTCACCGATCCGCTCACCGGGCTGCACAACCGGCGCTACCTGTGGGAGCTGCTGGGACGTGAGCTCATGAAAGCGCGCCGCAACCGCACGCCGGTCGCCGCGATCCTCGCCGACATCGATCACTTCAAGCGCTTCAACGACACCTGGGGCCACGAGGCCGGTGACCTGGTGCTGAAGCGCGTGGCCGACGTGATCCGCGAGCACGTGCGCGGCTCCGACATCGGCTGCCGCTACGGAGGCGAGGAGCTCGCGGTGATCCTGCCGGAGACGACGCCGGAAGTGGCGGTGGAGCGTGCGGAGCGGATCCGCCGCGGCATCGCCGGGCTGCGCCTCGAGCACGGGGGCCATCGGCTCGACGCGATCACGTCCTCCTTCGGCATCGCGATCTTTCCGCAGCACGCGGACAACGCGGAAGCACTGCTGCGGGCAGCCGACGAGGCGCTCTACGAAGCGAAGAAGGCCGGGCGCGACCGGGTGGTGGTCACCCAGGCCACGCCTTGATTTGATTTGGTGCCGGGAGAGGGGGTCGAACCCTCACGGTATCGCTACCGCGGGATTTTGAGTCCCGTGCGTCTGCCAATTCCGCCATCCCGGCCGCCCGTCGAGATACTACTATAAGCGCTTGTCTCGTCAGGTCGCGGACGCCGGCAGCAGCTTGATGCCCTTCAGCTCGGCGGCGCACTTCGACCGAATGATCGAGACGAACTCCGCGACGTAGGGCTTGGCGGCGAGGGCGCGCGGCACCACCGCGTAGAGGTCGCTCCACAACCCCTTCGCGCCGATGCGCTTCGCCACGACGTATTCGAGATCGACGTAGCTCTTCACCCCCCAGTTGGGCAGCGCGGCGATGCCGCGCCGGCTCGCGACGAGCTGGAGCACCGCGATGGTGAGCTCCGCGGTGCGCCGGGCGAGGCGCACGCCCGCCGGCCTGAGTACGTGCCGGATGAGATCGATGCGGTCCTCGGGCACGGGATAGGTGATCAGCGTCTCGCCGTGCAGGTCCCCGGCCTCGACGAAGCGCCGGGACCGCAGGCGGTGCTCGACGGGCAGGACCGCCAGGATCTCGAAGCGGAACAGCGGCATCACGGCGTAGTCGCGCCCGCGCGGCCGGTCCGATCCGATGATGAGCTCCGCTTTCTCGCTCTTCAGCAGGCCGACCGGATCACTGTGAAAGCCCGATACCAGGTCGACCTCCACCTCCGGCCAGCGCCTGCGAAACTCGTCCATTACCGGCATCAGCCAGTCGAAGCAGGTGTGGCATTCGAGCGCGATGCGCAGCTCCCCGCGCGCATCGCCCTTCAGGCGGGCGAGATCGCGGTCCGCGCCCGCCACCGCGTGCGCGGTCTCGCGCGCGAGCTGCAGCAGCCGCTGCCCCGCGGGGGTGAAGCGCAGGCCTGCCCCGGTGCGCTGGAACAGGGCAATTCCGTAGTGCCGCTCGAGGGCGCGCACCTGGTGGGAGAGCGCGCTCTGGGTGAGGTGCACGCGGGCCGCGGCTGCCGCCAGCCGGCCGGTCTCGGCGACGGCGATCAGCGAGCGCAGGTGGCGGATCTCGATCATGGCCGCTGCCTGATATGAAAATAGTTCATGCTTATCTGAAAAATTATCGCTTGATTCTAGCACGGCGCCCCGCGATACTGCACAACCCATGGTCACGACCCACGTTCTCGGCTACCCGCGCATCGGGCGCCGGCGCGAACTGAAATTCGCCCTCGAAGCGAGCTGGCGCGGCGAGCTCGACGAGACGCAGCTTGCGCGGGTAGGAGCGGAGCTGCGCGCGGCCCGCTGGCGCGCGCAGCGCGGCGCCGGGTTGAGCTTCATCACGGCGGGCGATTTTTCGCTCTACGACCCGATGCTCGATCACGCCTGCATGCTGGGCGGGCTGCCGGGCCGCTTCGGGCTCGATCCCCGCCGCGTGACGCGCGGCGAGTACTTCATGCTGGCGCGCGGCAGCGCGGGCGAGCCGGCGCTGGAGATGACGAAGTGGTTCGACACCAACTACCACTACCTGGTGCCGGAGCTGGCGGCCGGGACCCGGTTCGACGGCGGTCCCGAGTGGTACTTCGACGAGGTGCGCGAGGCGCTCGCATACGGCGGGCCCGTGAAGCCGGTGCTGATCGGCCCGCTGACGTTCCTGCGCCTGTCCAAAGCCGCGCAACCGGGCTTCGACCGGCTGCGGTTGCTCGACGCGCTGGCCGAGCGCTACGCCCTCATCCTGGCGCAGCTCGAGGCTTTGGGGATCGAGTGGGTGCAGATCGACGAGCCGGTGCTGTGCCAGGACCTGGAGCCGGCCTGGATCGATGCGTTCGACCGCGCCTACGCCGTCCTCGCTCACCGCTGCCCGCGTCTGCTGCTGACGACCTATTTCGACGGCGTCGACGACGGCATCGACCGCATCGTCCGCCTGCCGGTGCAAGGCATACATCTTGACCTCGTGCGCGCCCCTTCGCAACTTGCGCGATGGCGCCGGGCGCTGCCCGGCGACTGGGTGCTCTCCGCCGGTGTCATCGATGGTCGCAACGTCTGGCGCGCCGATCTGCGGCGCGAGCTGGCCGTCCTGGGGCCGGTGTATCGCTCGCTGCAGGAGCGCCTGTGGCTCGCGCCTTCGTGCTCGCTCGTCCACGTGCCAGTCGCGCTGGAGGGCGAGCCGCAGCGGGACGGCGAGATTCATGGGTGGCTGGCATTCGCCGAGGAGAAGCTCGGGGAGCTGCGCGCCCTCGGCACCGCCCTCGGCGACGGAGAGGCGGCGGCGCGGGCCGAGCTGGAGGCCGCGGACGCGGCACAGCGGGTGCGCCGCGAGAGCCGGCTCGTGGTGGATGAGGCCGTGCGTGCCCGCGTGCGCGGGCTCGACGCGCGGATGGCGGATCGCGCAAGCCCGTACGAGGTGCGCGCCCGCAAGCAGCGGGCGCAGCTCGACCTCGGGTGGCTCCCGACCACGACGATCGGCTCGTTTCCGCAGACCGCGGCGGTGCGCAGGACGCGCGCGGCCTTCAGGCGGGGCGAGATCGGTCAGGCGCAATATCTCGAGGCGATGCGCGCGGAGATCCGCCACGCGGTCGAGCGCCAGGAAGCGCTGGGCCTGGACGTGCTGGTCCACGGAGAGGCCGAGCGCAACGACATGGCGGAGTACTTCGGCGAGCAGCTGCGCGGGGTCGCGATCACCCGGGAGGGCTGGGTCCAGAGCTACGGCTCGCGCTGCGTCAAGCCGCCCATCATCTACGGCGACGTGGCGCGCATGGCGCCGATGACCGTGGATACCGCCCGCTACGCGCGCTCGCTCACCCCCAGGCCGATGAAAGGCATGCTGACCGGCCCGGTTACCCTGCTGCAATGGTCCTTCGTGCGCGACGACCAGCCGCGCAGCGAGACCGCCGTCCAGCTCGCTTTGGCGCTCCGCGACGAGGTCCGCGACCTGGAGGAAGCCGGGATCCGCATCATCCAGATCGACGAGCCGGCGCTGCGCGAGGGACTGCCCCTGAAGCGGCGCATTTGGCCGAGTTACCTCGAGTGGGCGGTGCGGGCTTTCCGGCTGGCGGCGGGAGCGGCCGCCGACGGCACGCAGATCCATACCCATATGTGCTACGCCGAGTTCGAGGACATCCTGCCGTCGCTCGCGGCGATGGACGCGGACGTGATCACCATCGAGACCGCGCGCTCGAACCTGCAGCTGCTCGATGCGTTTCGCTCCTTCCGCTACCCGAACGCCATCGGTCCCGGCGTCTACGACATCCATTCCGCCCGCGTGCCGTCGGTCGAGGAGATGTTCCGGCTGATCGAGCGCGCGTGCGAAGTCATTCCGCCCGCGCGGTTGTGGATCAATCCGGATTGCGGCCTCAAGACGCGCGGCTGGCCGGAGACGGAGCAGGCGCTGCAGAACATGGTCGAGGCTGCGCGCCGCATGCGCCGCCGGCTCGAACCCTCCGCTGAACCCGGGGCATCCGGTCGCGATGCGGGCGGCCTCCGCCGGTCGGAGCATTCCCTATAATCGAGGCGATGCGCCTCGATGAATTCGATTACGATCTTCCGCAATACCTGATCGCACAGCATCCGCTCGCCGAGCGCGGTGCGAGCCGACTCCTGCATCTCGATGGCGCGACGGGCGCGCTCGCCGACCGCCAGTTCCGCGAGATCCTGGAACTGGTCACGCCGCGCGACATCGTCGTCCTCAACGACACCCGCGTCATCAAGGCGCGGCTCGCCGGCCGGAAGCAAACCGGCGGGAAGGTCGAGGTGATGGTCGAGCGCATCCTCGCGGACGGGGAGGTTCTCGCGCAGATCGGCGCGAATCACCCGACGCGCGTGGGGACTACGCTCGTGCTCGCCGATGCGATCGAGGCGATCGTGCTCGGGCGCGATCGCGAGTTCTTCCGGCTGCGCTTCGAGGGGTGCGCGGACGTGCTGGCGGCGCTCGAGCGCCACGGCGCGGTGCCGCTGCCGATGTACATCACCCGCGCCGCGGTCAGCCGCGATTCCGAGCGCTACCAGACGGTGTACGCGCGCGAGCCCGGAGCGGTCGCCGCGCCGACCGCGGGCCTGCACTTCGACCCGGCGCTGCTGCAGGGACTGCGGGACCGGGGCGTTGCAGTTGTGTTCCTCACCCTGCACGTGGGCGCAGGCACCTTCCAGCCGGTGCGCTTGCAGGACCTGGCGCGCCACGAGATGCACAGCGAGTGGTACGACGTGCCGCAGGCGACAGTGGACGCTGTGCGCCGCGCGCGCGAGCGGGGCGGGCGGGTGCTCGCCGTGGGCACGACGACGCTGCGCGCGCTCGAGACCGCGGCGGCCGGCGGCGCTCTCGCGAGCGGGCGCGGCGAGACACGGCTCTTCATCCTTCCCGGCTACCGCTTTCGCGTGGTCGAGCGCCTGCTCACCAACTTCCACCTGCCGCGCTCGACGCTGCTGATGCTGGTGTCGGCGTTCGGCGGCATGGATAATATCCGCCGCGCGTACCGCCACGCGATCGAGCGCCGCTACCGCTTCTACAGCTATGGCGACGCCATGCTCATCGAGCGACAGTGAGACTCCAGATCGTTGCCACTGACGGCGCGGCGCGGCGCGGCAGGCTCGCGCTCCCGCACGGCGTGGTGGACACTCCGGCGTTCATGCCGGTCGGCACCTACGGCGCCGTCAAGACGCTCAGTCCGCAGGAACTGAAGGGCGCCGGCGCGCAGATTGTGCTCGGCAACACGTTTCACCTGTGGCTGCGGCCCGGCGTCGGCGTGATCGAGGCGCACGGAGGCCTCCACCGCTTCATGGGCTGGGACGGCCCGATCCTCACCGACTCCGGCGGCTACCAGGTCTACAGCCTCGGCGCATTGCGGCGCATCACGGAGGAGGGCGTGCAGTTCCGCTCGCCGGTCAACGGCGATCCCTGCTTTCTCACGCCTGAGGAGTCAATGCGCATCCAGCGCGCGCTCCGTGCCGACATCGTCATGGTGTTCGACGATTGCACGCCGTACCCGGCCGGCCCCGACCAGGCGCGCGACTCGATGCGGCTTTCCCTGCGCTGGGCGGCGCGTTCGCGGCGCGCGCACGAGGGCAACTCCAACGCGCTCTTCGGCATCGTGCAGGGCGGCGTGCACGAGTTGCTGCGGGACGAATCGGCTGCCGGCCTGAAGGATATCGGCTTCGACGGCTATGCCATCGGCGGGCTGTCGGTGGGGGAGCCCAGGCGGGAGATGCTGCGGGTGCTCTCCCACACCGCGCCGCAGCTGCCCGCGGACCGGCCGCGCTACCTGATGGGCGTCGGCACCCCGCAGGACATCGTGACGGCGGTCGCATCCGGCATTGACCTCTTCGATTGCGTGCTGCCCACGCGCAACGCGCGCAACGGCTGGTGTTACACGCACCGCGGCGTGGTGAAGCTGCGGAACGCGCGTTACCGGGACGAGGTCAAACCGCTCGACGACGATTGCGGGTGCTACACCTGCCGCCACTTCACCCGGGCGTACCTGCACCATCTGCAGCGCGTGGACGAGATGCTGGGGGCGCGGCTCAACACGCTGCACAACCTCCACTACTACCAGGAGCTGATGCGCGGGCTGCGCGCCGCCATCGAGGGCGCGCGGCTTGCGGATTTCCTGGCCGATATCCAGCAGGCGCAGGAGAAATCGGTGTAAAATCCGCCATTTTTCCGGGTGCTCGCGCGCCCGCACGAAACACGGAGACGCTATGTTGATCAATCCAGCCTGGGCCCAGGGCGCCCCCGCGCAAGGCAGCGGTTTCGAGAGCCTGATCCTGATCGTGCTCATGTTCGCCGTGCTCTACTTCCTGATGATCCGCCCGCAGATGAAGCGCGCGAAGGAGCACAAGACGATGATCGAGGCCCTGCAGAAGGGCGACGAGGTGGTGGCGGCGGGCGGCATGCTCGGCCGCATCAGCAAGATCGGCGACAGCTACGTGACGCTCGAGATCGCCGACAACGTCGAGGTCCAGGTGCAGCGCCCGGCGGTGCAGCTGGTGCTGCCGAAGGGGACGCTCAAGAACATTCAGTAGTGCGACAGGAGAGAGGCGAGAGGTGAGAGGCGTCAAAGCAACGCTGGGTCACGGTGTGACGTCTCTCCTCTCTCTCCTCTCGCCTCTCTTTTCTCTCCTCGCCCCTCCCCGCGAAGCATGAATCGCTACTCCCTCTGGCAGTACATTCTGATCGCCGCCACGCTCGTGGCGGGCTTCCTCTACACGGTGCCCAATTTCTACGGCGAGGTGCCGGCGGTGCAGGTTCAGCCGCAGCGGGCGACGCTCAAGGCCGACAGCGCCCTGATGGGACGCGTCGAGGACATCCTCAAGAAGGGCGGCATCGCGCCCGCCGGGGTGTTTCTGGACCCAACGAGCGTCAAGGCGCGCTTTTCCGACACCGACACCCAATTGAAGGCCAAGGACGTGCTGCAGTCGCAGCTCGGGGAGGACTACGTCGTCGCGCTGAATCTCCTGTCCAACAGCCCGCGCTGGCTCGCCTCGATCGGCGCGCTGCCGATGTACCTGGGGCTGGATCTCCGGGGCGGCGTGCACTTCCTGCTGCAGGTGGACATGAAGGCCGCGATCGCCAAGAAGCTGGAAGCGACGTTGAACGATGTCCGCAGCAGCCTGCGCGAGAAGCGGATCCAGTACACCGGCGTCGCGCGCGAGGGGCAGGCGATCGTGGTGCGCTTCCGCGAGTCGCCGGTGCGCGAGAAGGGACTGCAGGAGCTCACGCGCAGCCTGCCGGACCTCGAGCTGAAGACGGTCGAGGACGGGGCGGAATTCCGCATCGTTGCGACGTTGAAGCCCGAGGCACAGAAGCGGACGCAGGACTACTCGCTGCAGCAGAACATCACGACGCTGCGGAACCGCGTCAACGAGCTGGGCGTGGCCGAGCCCATCATCCAGCAGCAGGGCGCGGACCGCGTGGTGGTGCAGCTGCCCGGCGTCCAGGACACCGCCAAGGCGAAGGACATCCTCGGCCGCACGGCGACGCTGGAAGTGAGGATGGTGGACGACGACGCGACCAACAATCCGGCGGTGATCCAGGCGGCGCAGGCGGGACAGGTGCCCTTCGGCGACGAATTCTATGTGGAACGCGGAGGCGCGCCGATTCTGGTGCGGCGGCAGGTGGTCCTGACCGGCGACCGGATCAACGACGCGCAACCCGGCTTCGACAACCAGACCGGAGAGCCGGCGGTGCACATCAGCCTCGACGGCACTGGCGCGCGCATCTTCCACCAGGTCACGCGCGAGAACGTGGGCAAGCGCATGGCGATCCTGCTCTTCGAGAAGGGCAAGGGCGAGGTGGTGACCGCCCCCGTGATCCGCAGCGAGATCCCGGGCGGGCGCGTGCAGATCAGCGGGCGCATGACGACGCAGGAGGCGCACGACGTGGCGCTCCTGCTGCGCGCGGGCGCGCTCGCGGCGCCGATGGAGATCATCGAGGAGCGGACAGTCGGCCCCTCGCTCGGCGCCGAGAACATCCGGATCGGCTTCCAGTCCACGTGGTACGGGTTCGCGACGATGGCGCTGTTCATGTTCGCTTATTACGCGCTATTCGGCGCGTTCTCGGTCTTCGCGCTTGCCGCCAACGTCCTCTTTCTGATCGCGCTGCTTTCCATGCTGCAGGCGACGCTCACGCTGCCCGGCATGGCCGGCATTGCCCTCACCCTCGGCATGGCGATCGACGCCAACGTGCTGATCAACGAGCGCATCCGCGAGGAGCTGCGGAACGGTAACACGCCGCAGGCGGCGATCTACGCCGGCTACGACCGGGCGTGGGGCACGATCCTGGACTCCAACGTGACCACGCTCATCGCCGGGCTCTTCCTTTTTCTCCTCGGCTCCGGGCCGGTCAAGGGCTTCGCGGTGGTGCTGTGCCTGGGAATACTGACCTCGATCTTCAGCGCGGTGATGGTCTCGCGCGCCATCGTCAACCTCTACTACGGCAGCCGCCGCCGGCTCGAAACGGTGTCGATCGGGCAGGTGTGGCGCCCGCAGGCGGCGACCAAGGCATGAAGGCAGAAGGAGCGGGAACGTAGCCATGGAGTGGTTCAGGATCAAGCGCGACATTCCGTTCATGCGCTACGCGCTGATCTTCAACGTGATCTCGGTCGTCACGTTCCTGATCGCCGTGGGCTCGCTCGCGTACCGCGGGCTCAACCTCGGCGTGGATTTCACCGGCGGCACGGTGATGGAGGTGGCCTACGCCCAGGCGGCCGACCTCGGCAGGATCCGCGAGTCCGTGGCTCGGCTCGGCTTCACCGAAGCTTCCGTGCAGAACTTCGGCACCTCGCGCGACGTGCTGATTCGGCTCCCGCTCAAGCAGGGCGTGAGCAGTGCCAAGCTCTCGGAGCAGGTGCTGGCGGAGCTGAGAAAGGACGATGCGAAGGTCGAGATGCGCCGCGTCGAGTTCGTGGGGCCGCAGGTCGGGCGGGAGCTGTTCGAGGCCGGGGCGCTCGCGCTGCTGTTCGTCTCGCTCGGGATCGTCGCCTACCTCGCGCTGCGCTTCGAGTGGAAGTTCGGAGTCGCCGCCATCGTCGCCAACCTGCACGATGTCGTGATCATCGTCGGCTTCTTCTCGATCTTCCAGTGGGAGTTCTCGCTGCCGGTGCTCGCCGCCGTGCTGGCGATCCTCGGCTATTCAGTCAACGAGTCGGTGGTGGTGTTCGACCGGGTGCGCGAGGTCTTCCGCAACCGCCGGATGCGGAACCTCTCGGTGCCGCAGATCATCGATCACGCGATCACGGCGACGATGTCGCGCACCATCATCACCCATGGATCCACGCAGATCATGGTGTGCTCGATGCTGATCTTCGGGGGCGAGGCGCTCCACTATTTCGCGCTCGCGCTCACGATCGGGATTCTCTTCGGCATCTATTCCTCGGTGCTGGTGGCGGCCCCGATCGTGATGTGGCTCGGCGTCTCGCGCGAGGACCTCGCGCGGCCGGAAGTGCAGAAAAAGCCCGGCGAGTCCGGCGCGGTAGTCTAGTCCGTGGAGCTCCTCACCGGCTTCGTCGACATCGTCCTGCACCTCGACCGCCACCTGCAATGGCTGGTCGCGAACTACGGCCCGTGGATCTACGCCATCCTGTTTCTCATCATTTTCTGCGAGACCGGCCTCGTGGTGATGCCGTTCCTCCCGGGAGACTCGCTGCTGTTCGTGGCCGGGACGATCGCCGCGGCAGGGGACATGTATATCCACGGGCTGTTCGCCGCGCTCGCGACCGCCTCGTTCCTGGGGGACAACACCAACTACTGGATCGGGCGCTACCTCGGCCCGCGCGTGTTCACGCGCGCGGGCTCCCGGTTTCTCAATCCCGAGCATCTCGCGCGCACGCAGCGCTTCTACGACCGCTACGGGGCGAAGACCGTGTTCTTCGCGCGCTTCGTGCCGGTCATCCGCACCTTCGCCCCGTTCGTGGCGGGAATCGGGCACATGCGCTACCCGCGGTTCCTGTTCTACAGCTTCTCGGGCAGCATCGCCTGGGTCGGCTCGCTCGCCTACGCCGGATACTTCTTCGGCAACGTGCCGGCGGTGAAGAGCAACCTGACGCTGGTGATCGCCGTCATCATCGTGCTCTCGATCATGCCCGGCGTCGTCGAGTACATCCGCCACCGCTACTCGAAGATTGCGAGGTGAGAGGGGAGAGGAGAGAGACGTCACACCGTGACCCGATGTTGATTTGACGCCTGTCTCCTCTCTCCTTTCGCTTTTCAGACATCGTGAATCTTTATCTGCGGCTGGTCATCCTGCTGTTGCGGCTGATCGGGCTGCCGCGCAGGGGGCTCCTCGAGGAGTCGCGCGTCGCGTTCCGGGTGCTGCCCACCGACTGCGACGTCAACCTGCACATGAACAACGGCCGCTACCTCTCGTTCATGGACCTGGGGCGCCTGCATTTCGTCGCCCAGATCGGGCTCCTCGGGGTCATCCTGCGCAGGCGCTGGGGGGCTGCCCTCGGCGCGGCCGAGATCAACTTCATCCGCCCGCTCGCGCCGCTGCAGAAGTTCGAGCTCGTGACGCGGCTCGTCACCTGGGACGAGAAATACGGCTACGTGGAACAGCGCTTCGAGTCGGGCGGGGTGCTGTGCGCGCACGCCTACGTGAAGGGGCTGTTCCTGGACCGCGGCGCGCGCGTCAGCGGGCCGGCGGTTGCGTTGGAGCTGGGCTACGCCGGCGCGCCGCCGCCCATGCCGGAGGAGCTGCGGATCTGGACCGAGCTTGGCAACGTCAAGAAGCAGAATGCGTGAGGAATAACGCGCATCCTCCGTCACTCGGGCTTGAGGCCGGCTTCCTCGATCAATTTGCGCCAGCGCGCCGTGTCTTCCCGGATGACCCTGGCAAAGGCCTCGGGGCCCGCGGTGCCGGGTTCGAGGCCCTGCTCGGCGAGCGCTTCGCGCGTGCCGGCCGAGCGCATGATCGACTCCAGCTCGCGCTCGAGGAGCGCGGTGACCGCGGAGGGCGTGCGGGCGGGGACGAACAGGCCCAGCCACAGCGTCGCCTGATAGCCCGGCAGACCCGACTCGGCGACGGTCGGGAGCTGGGGCAGGGCAGAGATCCGCTCGCGGCTCGTGACGGCCAGCGCGCGCAGCCGCCCCGCCTTGACGTGGGGCAGCGAGGCTGGAATGGTGCCGATCTGCAGCTCGATGCGACCTCCGAGAAGATCCACGAGCGCAAGCGTCGAACCCTTGTAGGGCACGTGCACCATGTCGATGCCCGCCGCCTTCTTGAGCAGCTCGCCGGAAAGATGCCCGAGGCTCAAGTTGCCGACGGAGGCATAGCGCAGCTTCCCGGGATGGGTGCGCGCGTGGGCGATGAAATCCTGGAGGTTCGTCGCGGGCACGCCGGGATGCGTGGTCAGGAGATAGGGCGACTCCGCGAGCAGCATGAGCGGCGCGAAGTCCCCGACCGGGTCGTAGCCGAGCCGCGGGTTGAGCGTCCGGGCGAGCGCATGGGTGGTGGTGGTGCCGAGCGCCCAGGTGTAACCGTTGGGCGCCGCCCGCGCCGCGATCTCGACCCCGATCGTGCCGCTCGCGCCGGAGCGATTGTCGATCACGATCGGCTGGTTCAAGCGCTCGGCCATCCGCTGCGCAACGATCCGCGCGATGACGTCGGCGGAGGTGCCGGGCGGGAAGGGGACCACGAAGCGCACCGGCCGCGACGGGAACGCCGGCTCTGCGGCGCGCACGGCGCCGAACATCCACAGCTGCACCGCCAGGACGCCGAGTACGCTGAGAAACGCCGCCCTGGCGGTTGAATCAGCGTCGCAGCGCATGGTCGATTCCGAGCAGCATTTCTTCGAGGTCGCCGAGCGAATTGTAGCGGGGCGCTGCCGCGAGGTGGGGAGTCACGATCGCGTTGCGGAAACCGAGCAGGGGGTCGTCGGCGCGACCCGGCGCGTCGTAATGGGGATCGAGGCCGAACCCGCCCAGTCGCCCGCTGCGCAGGGCGTCAAGCAGCGCGTCGCGGTCCACCAGCGAGGGGCGCGAGACGTTGACGAGGATCGCGCCCGGCTTGATCAGGCCGAGCTCGCGCGCCCCGATGATGCCGCGGGTGGCGTCGTTCATGGGCAGGTGCAGGCTGACGAAATCACTCTCCGCCAGGAGCTGCTCGAGCGGCGCGTAGGTCGCGTGGTAGCGCGCTTCATCCCGCCGCGAAAGCCGGTGGCGCTGGGTATAGACGATGCGCATCCCGAACGCCGCCGCGCGGATCGCGAGCTCGCGCCCGATCTCGCCCAGCCCGACGATGCCGAGCTGCCTGCCGTGCAGGTTGCGCGTGCCGGTGACGCGGCCCCAGTTCGCGTTGGCGGTGTGCGCGCGGTCGTAGCGGGTGGGCGCGTAGCCGGCCGCCGCGAGCTGCTCGACGCTCACCAGGCCGGCGGTCTCGTAAATCTTGCGCGCGAGCGCGAGCATCAGTCCCAGCGCGTGCTCGGCGCAGGAGATGTTCGCGCGGCGCCGCACGGTGAGCACCCGGACACGCGCACGCCTGCAGGCGGCGAGGTCGATGTTCGACAGCACGGTGCCGTACTTGTGCACGACGCGCAGCGCACCGCCCGCTGCGGCAATCTCGCGCTTTCCCACCGCAAGCGATTCCGCAACGACGACCGCGGCGCCGGGCATCGCCGCGAGCAGCGCCGCCTGGTCGGGGACGAGCCGCACTTCGGCGGGATGGAGGCGCTTCATCTGCGCGCGCAGCCGCTCGCACCATCCGCTGAAATCGGGCAGCTCGTGCGCGAAGAAATGCGAGAACGCTGCGATGCGCGCGGGCACCGCCGCCGGATCCAGGATCACCTGGAGCAGCCGCGGGAACGGGTCATCTTCGACGACGGCCACGGGCCGTGGCATCACTCTATCTCGGGATCGATATCGAGCGCCTTCAGCACCCGGGTGTGCATGTTGTAGGCGGCGGCGAGCACGGTCAGCTCCACGATGGCACGTTCGTTGAAGCGCGCTCGCACGCTCTCGAACACGGCTTCCGGGACCTCCACGTCCCGCGTCATCGCGTCGACATAGGCGAGCAGCGCGCGCTCCTGCGCGTCGAACAATCCCGAGCTTCGCCAGTCGCGCAGGGCCTCGATCTCCGCCAGCGTGACACCGGCTGGTTCCGCGTAACGCGCCTTGTGGATCCGGAATACGTAATCAGCGCCGTTCAATACGGCGACGCGCATTATGACGAGCTCTCGCAGCCGCTCGCCGACGGCCGTCTGGAAGCGGACCGCGTTGTTGAAGTCGAACCAGGCGGCTGCCAGCCCAGAGGAATTTAGCAGGGCGCGGTAGAGGTTGAGTAGCCGGCCGCCGCGTCCGCCCCGGATCTTCGCGGCGAGCGCCGCGATCTCAGGCGTGGCGTGTTCGTCGATGAGCGGGACGCGCGCCATTGCCGCGGCGGAGGGTCTTGCTGCTAGATTCGCTTCGCCAGCTCGGCGGCCTTGCCGACGTAGGTCGCCGGCGTCAGCGCGAGCAGCCGCTGCTTCTCCGCGTCTGGAATCGCGAGACGCCTGATGAAGGCGTGCAGCGCCTCGCGCGTGATGCCGTCCCTGCCGCGCGTCAGCGCCTTCAGGCTCTCGTAGGCGTCGGCGATGCCGTAACGCCGCATCACGGTCTGGATCGGCTCGGCGAGCACCTCCCAGCTGGCGTCGAGGTCGGCGGCCATGCGCTCGCGGTCGGCTTCGAGCTGGTCGAGGCCCTTCAAACACGAATCGTAGCCGAGCAGCGTGTGGCCCAGCGCCACCCCCATGTTGCGCAGCACGGTGGAGTCGGTGAGATCGCGCTGCCAGCGCGACACCGGCAGCTTCTCGCTCATGTGCCGCAGCAGCGCGTTGGCGACGCCCAGATTGCCCTCCGAATTCTCGAAATCGATCGGGTTGACCTTGTGCGGCATGGTGGACGAGCCGACCTCGTCCGGCCTTGCCTTCTGCCGGAAATAGCCGAGCGCAACGTAGCCCCAGATGTCGCGGTCGAGATCGATGAGGACGGTGTTCGCGCGCGCATACGCGTCGAACAGCTCGGCGATCGAGTCGTGCGGCTCGATCTGGGTGGTGTAGGCGTTGAACTCGAGGCCCAGGCGCTCGACGAGGCCGCGCGCGATTTTCTCCCAGTCCACGCCGGGGTAGGCGGCGAGATGCGCGTTGTAGTTGCCGACCGCGCCGTTGAACTTGCCGGTGAGCCGCACGTCCGCGATGCGCTCGCGCGCGCGCACCAGGCGATGGCCGAAGTTGGCGAGTTCCTTGCCCATGGTGGTCGGGCTCGCAGGCTGGCCGTGGGTGCGCGCGAGCATCGCGCAGCCGGCGAGGTCGGAGGCGAGCTTGGCAAGCTTCTCGACGACCCGGTCGAGCGCCGGCAGCAGGATCTCGCCGCGGGCGCGCTTCAGCATCAGCGCGTGGGCGAGGTTGTTGATGTCTTCCGAGGTGCAGGCGAAGTGGAAGAACCCCGCGACCTTCATGACTTCCCGGTTGCCCCCGAGCTTCTCGCGCAGGAAGTACTCGACCGCCTTGACGTCGTGATTGATGCGCGCTTCGGTCGCCTTCACCGACTCGCCGTCAGCCTCCGAGAACTTCGCGGCGGTTTCGTCGAGCTGGGCGAGAGTAGGGGGGGAGAACGGCGCCACTTCCCCGATCGAGGCGTCGGCGGCGAGCGCCTTCAGCCACTCGATCTCGATCCGCACCCGCAGCCGCATGAGCGCGAGCTCGCTGAAGGTGTCGCGCAGCGCGGCGACTCTGTTGTGATAGCGGCCGTCGAGAGGGGATAATGCGGTGAGGGGAGTCAATGCCATCGCTTCGCTATTTTACCAAAGGCGCGGCGCCCCCAGCCGCCATCGGGAGACGGAAATCATGACAGAGGCATCGCAGAGGCTCGCGGAGTTCGCCGTCGGCCTGACCTGGGACCGGATCCCGCCGGAGGTGATCGAGCGCGCGAAGGACTGCGTGATCGACACCGTCGGCGCCTGCGTTTTCGGCTCGCAGCTGCCCTGGAGCCGGACCGTGGTCGAATACGCCAGCCGCAACAGCGCGCCGGGCGAATGCAGCGTGTTCGGCACGCCGGTCAAGGTGCGCGCGCCGTTCGCCTGCCTGTGCAACGGTGCCGCGGCCCATGCGTTCGAGCTCGATGCCCTGGTCGAGCCGAGCGTCGGCATCCATCCGAGCGCAGCGCTCGCCGTGCCGGGCCTTGCACCCGCGCAAGGCCGCAAGCTGGGCGGCAAGGCCCTGCTGTCCGCATACATCGCGGGCTTCGAGGTGCTCTACCGCATCGGGCACGCGGCGAACCACTCGATCGAGAAAGTCGGCTTCCATTCCCCGGGCATCGTGGGCGTGTTCGGCACCGCCGCGGTGGTGGGGAGGCTCTTCGATCTGGATGCCGCGCGAATGGCCAACGCTTTCGGCATCGCCGGCTCCCTGAGCTCGGGCCTGATGGAGTTCTCGATGACGGGCGGCATGGTGAAGCGCCTCCATCTCGGCCGCGCCGCGGAGGGCGGCTTCATGGCCGCGGTGCTGGCGCGCGACGGCTACACCGGTCCCACCGGGGTGCTGGACGGCAAATTCGGCATCCTCAACGTGTTCTGCCGCGACGCGCAGCCGGAGCGGCTCACGAAGGACCTGGGCAAGGTGTGGCACGTGATGAAGACCAAGATCAAGCGCTATGCCTGCCACTCCACCGCGCAGGTGCCGGTGACGCTCGCGCTGGACCTCAAGGAGAAGCACAAGCTTGCGGGAGACGACGTCGCGGGAATCGCCATCTCCGGCGGCGAGAAGGTGGTGACCCAGCACGCCATCAACGAGCCGCGGGACCTCACGATGATGCAGTACAGCGTGCCCTACAGCGTGGCCATCGCGCTGCACAGGGATCCGCTCGATCCGCGGACGTTCTCCGAGGCGACCCTCAACGATCCGAAGATCCGCGCGCTCGCCAAGGGCGCGCAGGTCGAGCTCCTGAAGTCGGCGTCCGGCTATTCGTCGTCGGCGAGCCGGCTTACGCTCAAGCTGAAAAGCGGCCAGACTCTCACCGCCGAGGGGCACGACTTCAAGGGCACGCCCACGATGCCGCTCACGCGCGCCGAGCTGCTCGAAAAGTTCCTCACATTGACCGCGCACCGCGACCGTGCGAAGGCGCAGCGGCTGTTCTCCCAGCTCGCGGAAGCGGAGAACATCGCCGACTTCGGCACGCTCGATTTTGCATTGTGATGGCGGCGCGGCGACACGAGGACGGAGCGGCGCAGGGACGGAGTGACGCGGTGAGGCCATCGGCTGCGAACGCGGATGAATTCGAGTTCTTTCTCGAGAAGGAGTGGTCAGACGGATTTCCCGTCGTGACTCCCACCGAAGCGCGCGTGCAGTGGGTGCTGGGGGGGACGCGGCGCGATCCCGGGGAGATCATCGGCAACATTCCTCCGGCCGGTGAGCCCGCCACCGTGCGCACCGTGGCCATTCACGCGCTCATGGCCGGTTGCAGGCCGGAATATCTTCCGGTCGTTCTCGGCGGCGTCGCGCTCATCCTGCGGGAGGAGTTCAACATGGGGGGCGTGCAGTGCACGATGCACGGAGTGGCGCCTCTCATGATCGTCAACGGCCCCTACACGCAGAAGATCGGACTGCACGGGGGCCACGGCTGCTTCGGACCGGGATTCCGCGCCAACGCGACGATCGGGCGCGCCATCCGGCTGATCCTGATGAACCTCGGCGGGGGCATCGCGGGCATGGCGTCCGCGACCGTCTTCAGTTCCCCGCTCCGGTACACCGCCTGTCTCACCGAGAACATGGAGAACAGCCCGTGGGACAGCCTGGCGGTGTCGCGCGGCTACTCGCCGCAGGACAACGTGATAACGTGCGCCATGGCGGATACCCCGCGCCTGCATTTCGACGACGTCAGCGCGGAGCCCGAGCGGCTGCTGAGGGGCATCGGCGATGCGATGACCGCGCCCGGTTCCTGGAACATGTGGTGCGTCTCGGACATGGTCGTCGCCATGAGCCCGCAGCATGCGAAGCTGTGCGCGCACGCCGGCATGAGTCGAGCCGACGTGGTGAAGCGCCTCAGCGAGCTCGCGGTGCGGCCGCAGGCGAGCGTCAAGCGCGGCGGCAACTGGCGTCCGGAGCGCGTGCGCAGGATGGGAGTCGAGCCGGACGACGACGCAGCATTGATCAGGGCCGTGAAGGACCCGCAGCGACTCCATCTCATCGTCGCGGGCGGCACCGGGCCGGTCACCGCCGTGTGCCACGGCTGGAACGAAACCAGCCGCGCGGTCCACGGCACCTACGAAGTCTGAAGCCGGAAGGAGGCGGTCATGACGAGCGAGCTTGGCTTCATCGATCCCACGGCGGGCGGCAACCGGGCGGCGATTTCCCTGGCTCCGCGGCCGATGGACCTCGCGGGCAAGGTAGTGGGGCTGCTCGACAATACCAAGGAGCAGGCGGACGTCATATTCGAGACCGTCGCCGGCGTCCTGCGCGAACGCTTCGGGGTGGCGCAGGTCGTCATCCGGCGCAAGGAAGCCTTTTCGCGCCCGGCGACCGAGGCGCTCCTGAACGAGATGGCGAGGGAGGTGCAGGTAGCCGCAGCGGCTCTCGGCGGGTGAGGGTCCTGCACGTTGTGCAGTGTGCACGACACGGTGGAGTTCGAGAAGCGCGGCGTGCCGGCGACGATGTTCCTCACCTCGGCATTCAGGAACGCGGCGGTTTACCAGTTTCGCAGCAAGGGCATGGAAGGCCACCCCTACATCGAGCTGCCGCATCCCGTCAGCAACCTCACGCGCGAGGAGATGCGCGCGCTCACGATGAAATACGTGGACCCGATGGTCCGGCAGCTTACCGCCTGAACGGCGCGCCGGGCCGGCTGATCCTGTGTCCGGCTCGATCAGTTTCTTGTCAATGCGCGCCAGGCGTCGTGGCGCACCCGCGCGATGATCTCGAAGTCCTTTCCCAGCGGCCGGATGACCGCCGCTTCGCCTTCCGCAAGATAGGGCGCGCCGGCAGTGGCGTAGAACGGATTGCCATGGCTCGAGATCACCAGATTGGCGCCAGGCCCTACGGGCGATGAGAGCAGGCGGCGCAGGCCGGCGTAGCGGTCGGGCTTGTCGGGCGCAGCCGGCCCGCCGCGCACTTCGTTCGACTTCTCCGCGCCGCCGAAGGCGAGCATTGCGGTTTCCATCGTGCGGCAGCGCGGGCTGGCCAGCACCTTTTCGACAGGGATCTTCAGCGCCTGGAACGCCGCACCGATCTGCCGCGCCTCCGTGCGCCCCTGCTCGGTGAGCGGGCGCTGATTGTCGCAGTCGTCGTCGCTCTTCGAGCGCGAATCATCGCGCGAGAAATCCGTGGAAGTGTGGCGGAAGTAGATGACGTAGCCGCCCTTGCGCAACTCAGCAAGCACTTCCTGACTGGACAGCGGTCTTGCAGGCAGCGCGCTGCGGCCGGCGGCGGGCGGAGGGACCGGCTGAAATTGCTGAGCCGGCGCGTCTGCGCCCGCCAGGACGGCGAACACCGCCAGCGCCCCAACGCATGCAACTTTCCACCGTGTGAGCCGGTCCGTCATGCTAGTCACGGATGATATGCTTCCGCCCATCCCGATGAAAGTCACCCGGCGCGCTGCGCTGAAGAGTATTGCTGTCCTGGCGGCCGCGCCCTGGTTCGGACGGGCGCGCGCCGCGACGGTAACGCTGACCGCGGGCGTCGCGCGCCAGCAGCTCGTTCCCGCCGAGTATCCGCAGACGGAGGTGTGGAGTTACAACGGAGCGGTGCCCGCCCCCGAGCTGCGTTTCCGCCAGGGCGACACGGCGCGCATCGTGGTCGCGAACCGCCTGCCGCAACCGACCACCGTGCACTGGCACGGGCTGCGGGTGCCGAACCGGATGGACGGAGTCCCGCACGTCACGCAGCCTCCGATCGCGCCGGGCGCCGAGTTCGTCTACGAGTTTGCGCTGCCGGACGCTGGTACCTATTGGTATCACCCCCACCTCGCAGGCTACGAGCAGGTCGCGCGCGGGCTCTACGGCGTGCTCATCGTGGAAGAGCGCGATCCCATCCGGGTGGACCGGGACGTGACGTGGGTGCTGTCGGATTTCCGGCTGAACCCCGACGCATCCCAGCGCGAAGACTTCGAGAGCCTGTTCGATCTTACGCACGGCGGGCGCGTCGGCAACACCGTCACCGTGAACGGCCGGTTCACGGTGAAGGACGGCGCGTTTGCGGTGCGCAGCGGCGAGCGCATCCGGCTGCGGCTTGTCAACACCGCGGTGGCGCGCATCTTCCTGCTGCGCTTCAACAGCCACGAGCCGCGCGTCATCGCGCTCGACGGCCAGCCGGTCGAGCCGCATGCGCCCGAGCGCGGACTGGTCGAGCTCGCGCCGGGGATGCGGGCGGACCTGGTGCTCGATTGCCTGCAGCCGCCGGGCTCGCGCCATCTGGTAATGGACGAAGTCAACCCGCGCAGCGAGTCGCGCCTGATGGCGATCGACTACAGCGCGGAGCCGCCGCTGCGCGCGCGGCCACCCGCGGGCCCGATCGCGCTCGCGCCCAATCCGCTGGCCGAGCCCGATGTGGCGCGGGCCGGGCGGCACGAGATGCTGTTTGAGGGCGGCGCCATGGGCGGGTTGCGCGAGGCACAGTTCGAGGGGGAGCGGGTGCCGCTCGGCGCGCTGGTGCGGCAGCACCACCTCGCGTGGACGATCAACGGGGTCGCGGTCAAGGAGCACGCGCACCGGCCGGCGCTGACGCTCAGGCGCGACGGCCACTACGTCCTCTCCCTGAAAAACGACACCGCATGGCCGCACCCGATCCACCTTCACGGCCACGCGTTCCGGATCATCGCCCGTAACGGCGTGCAGACGCCTCATCGCGAATGGCGCGACACGGCGCTGCTCGCGCCGCGCGAGCGGGTGGATATCGCGTTCGTTGCCGACAATCCGGGCGACTGGATGTTCCACTGCCACATCCTGTCGCACCAGGCGGGGGGCATGATGGCCATGTTGCGCGTCGCCTAGACAAATGGCGGCGCGCAGCCTGAAGGATTGGGGCCTGCTCGCGGCGCTGGTTGCGCTGTGGGGCTCGAACTTCATGTTCATCAAGCTCGGCGTCGCGCAAGTGCCGCCGGCGACGCTCGTCGCGACGCGGCTCGTAATAGGCGCGGTGATCCTGGTCGCGGTGATCCGCGCGATGGGCTACACCTTTCCGCCGGTCGGCCGCGCGTGGATGCCGTACGCCGTGCTCGCATTCGTGGGCAATTGCCTGCCGTTCTGGTTCATCACCTGGGGCCAGAAATCCATCGACAGCGCGCTTGCCGGCATCCTCATGGCGATCATGCCGTTGACGACGCTGCTGCTCGCGCATCTCTTCGTCGCGGGCGAGCACATGACCCGCAATCGCGTGCTCGGCTTCCTGCTGGGCTTCGGGGGCATCGTCGTGCTCATGGGGCCGGCCGCTCTGGCGGGTCTGGGCGGCTCGCCGATCGAGGTGCTGGCCCAGCTCGCGGTGCTGGCGGGCGCGGTGTGCTACGCGGCGAACGGCGTGATCATCCGCGTGACGCTCAAGGGAGAGGTCATGGTCGCTTCGGCCGCCATCATCGCGATTGCCGCTGTGATCAGCCTGCCGGTCGCCCTGGCGGTGGACCAGCCGTGGCGGCTCGATCCCGGCTGGAACGCGGTTTCGATTCTGCTCTGGATCGGCATCGGCCCGACGGCGATCGCGACCCTCGTGCATCTGAAGCTCGTCGCATCCGCGGGGCCCACTTTCATGTCGCTGATCAATTACTGCATCCCGGTCGTCGCCCTGCTGATCGGAGTGGCGTTGCTGGGAGAGGAGCCTGGCGCGAACGCCTACTCGGGTCTGATCCTGATCCTCGCCGGGATCGCTTTGAGCCAGTTCCGCCGCGCCAAAGTGCAGTGACGGGGTAAGTCTCAGCGTTCGCAGAACACCCATGTATCAGCGTTCGCAGAACAGTTGGAGTAGGGTTTTGGCTTTTTGTTGAGGTGGCTCATGGTTAAAAACTCCATGTCGAGCGAGCACGTCG
>Ga0187893_10002967_pt1 | contig 35704 bp, 34 predicted proteins | sample MA1701074metaG_FD_139574 | JGI IMG/M metagenome (GOLD analysis project Ga0187893, IMG submission 139574) | White microbial mat communities from a basaltic lava cave in the Kipuka Kanohina Cave System on the Island of Hawaii, USA - MA170107-4 metaG ...
AAGGCTTCGCCGGTGGCATTACTCCCACCCACGCTTGCGCGGCTACTTGTCGAACGGGCAATTTACAAGATATCCTCCTTTCAGAATATTAGATCGGCCAGGCTTAGCCTGGCGCTCCGAAGGGCACAGAGGTTCGCACGCGATGTGACAGCGATTGACAATCAAATCAAGGTGATTATTCCAGAGTTCTTTATGACTTACACACTAAAATAATCCATAACGCGACGCCGCTGACGGGTCGCCGAGATGCGGGACCAAGCCATTGGAGTCTCGCGGGAGTGAATCAATCGAGGTCAGATAACCATAGTCGCTTGACGAATTCCCCACAATCCCCTGCCAACAGAACACCGATACGGAATCTCTTGCGCCGATGTCCGGGCGGGAGTAGAGTCTGGGCAAAGCTCGCAAGTCGGGCGATTCAAACAGGAGGATCGAATCATGGCTGGAAACCTGTCGCTGAACGAGCGTGCCGACGCCCTGGAGCGAAAGCTGAGCGACGAGCTCGACGTGCTCATTTCCAAATCGGCGCTGTACAATATGGCCGACGGCAAGCTCGGCGCATCCAATACGGGCTCCGAGATCCAGAACAGAAACAATAAATTTTTTCTGATGGACGACGACCCGCGGCTGCCGCGGATGCCGGCCAGGCCGACCCTCCTCGACTATCTCACGTACCGCGCCAAGGGCATTAACCATATGCTGCAGAGCGCGACTCACGCGCTCAAGGCCTCCATGCCCGAGAAAACGATTCTCGCCTGCCTGCTGCACGATATCGCCAATGCGATTTTCATCAAGAGCGACCATGGCTACTGGGGCGCGCAGCTCATCGAGCCCTACGTCGAAGAGGAGGTCGCCTGGGCGGTGCGGGCGCACCAGGCGCTGCGTTTTTTTCCCGATGAGTCGGTCGGTTACTCGTACCCGGAGATGTACATCAAGCATTTCGGAACAGAGTACGAGCCCGACGATTACATCAAAGAGGCGTACCAGAGGGCCCGCAGCCACAAATGGTACATGACCGCGCGCATGATCACCGTCCACGACATCTACTCCTTCGACCCCAACGCGGCGGTGAGCTGGGAGCCCTTCGTCGACATCGTGGGGCGCAACTTCAAACAACCTAAAGAAGGCTTGGGATTCGACAATAGCCCGGTGGCGCATATGTGGCGCACCATCCGGCGACCCACGAAATATCTCTGAAGATCGATAAGAACCCCTTTTTAAGCGATGGGCGCAACGGAAAAAATCGCTCGCTTCATAGTCGATACCGACTATCAGGACCTACCGCGCGACGCGGTCGAAAAAGCCAAACGCACGGCGCTGGACTGTATGGGCGCCGCCCTGGCCGGAGTTACCGAGCCGGTGAGCCAAACCATCACGGGTTACGTACGAGGACTTGGCGGACCGGGACAGGCATCGGTCATCGGCGCTGCATTAAAGGTCTCGGCGCCGGATGCCGCCCTGGCCAACGGCGCCATCGCCCACGCCCTGGACTATGACGACTGCGGTGTGAAGATCGGCCATCCGAGTGTTTTAGTCTTACCCGCTGCGTTGAGCCTCGGCGAGCATCTGGGTGCCTCGGGCCGGGAAATGCTCACTGCCTACATCCTTGGATTGGAGATCGAGGGCAAATTAGCGCTCCACGCGGATTTCAAGCTCATGCAGAGCCGCCTGAACCATCAGAGTTGGTATGGCTCCATTGGGGCGGCGGCCGCCTGTGCCAAGATGCTCCGTCTGGATTTTACGAAGACGCGAATGGCGTTGGGCATTGGTGCCAATTTGGCCTGCGGCCTGTCCGCCAACCACGGCAGTATGGCAGCCGCGGCCGGCGCCGGCAACGTGTGTCGCAACGGTGTCATGGCGGCGCTTTTGGCCCGGGAGGGATTCACTGCCAATCCCGACATCATCGAAGCGAAGAACGGCTTCTACGACACGCTGGTGGGGCCGGGCCACTACGATGCGGAGCGCATGGCGGCGAGTCTCGGCAATCCCTTCTACATCGAGTCTCCCGGTATCGGACTAAAAAAATACCCGAGCTGCTACCACACCCATCGAGCGCTGGACGGAGTGCTTCAGCTGCTCGGAGAGCACCGCCTCAGCGATAAGAACATCGCCGAAGTCGACGTGGGTACCTCGGAGCGGGCCATGCGCGTGCTCGCCTTCTCCGATCCGGCGACACCCTACCAGGCCAAGTACAGCATGCCTCACTGCGTTGCCGCCGCGGTGGTGGACCGCCAGGTGAACCTCGACACATTCACAACTCACAAGCTCGAAGATCGCGGCATCGTCGAGGCTAGGAAAAAAATTCACCTTTCCTTTCCCAATGTCCCCATCTGGCCCGGCCTGGCAGACGTCGGTCCGGATACCGAGTTCGTCGGTAATCCAGTGACGATCCGGACGACGGATGGGCGAAGCTACAGCGCGCGGGTGGACATACCTCGGGGCGACCCCGCTCTACCGCTCACCGACGACGAGCTACTGGCCAAGTACCGAAACTGCGGGCGCAGTCGGCTAGGCCCAGATGAAATCGAGCGTAGCGTAAGCCTGGTTCTAGATATTGAGAAGGCCGCGGATATCGGCTCGCTGATGGCCATGCTCAGCTCTCCCGCACGCCAGGTTTGAGTGGGCAGTCGATAGCACCCGCGTACCGTACAAATTGGTGTCGTCCGACGGGAATGCCCCCGTGCCACGGCGACGTCGAGAATTCAAATCCATTCACACGCTCCGATCGTTAAGTCGATTTAGCATGCACAGCCTCACCGCTATCCCTCAGTTTTCCATCCAAACGAATCGAGATGGATTTTGTGACCCATCGCCGATGGTTAGCCAACCGGTGTACCACGGGCGCAAAAGTTATTGACTAATTTTTCGGGATGGAGACAATTATTAGATCATCCGTCGGCTAAACTGGCGTGCCGTGGCGCGCGCGACGCGGCATGCCGTGTGCAACCGATCGATTTTCGCGGCGTGAAAAACATTCTACAGTGATGAAAATAAATTAGGACTAGAAGCGTGTGCGGGAGGAATTGAACATGCCGATCTACGAGTATCTGTGTCGTAGCTGCAACAAACCTTTTTCCTACCTCGTCGGGGTCGTCGCCGACTCGGGAGAGCCCCAGTGCTCGCGCTGTGGCGGCAAGAAACTCCGCAAGCTCATTTCCCGCGTGGCAAGGGTGCGCTCCAAAGAATCGTCCCTTGAAGACCTGGCGGACCCGAGTAAATTGGGAGATATGGACGACCCCAAAGCGATGGCGCGCTGGGCCAAGGAGATGGGGAGGGGCATGGCGCATGAGACCGGCGAGGAGCTCCCCGAAGATTTCGATGAGATGATCGAAAGCGAAGCCAGGGGAGAGGGAGAGGATGATTAACGACTCACCTCTTGGGACGTCGTTTGCAGGCTACGCGGATCTGCCGGGCGTGCGCCTTTGGTACACCGACAGTGGCGGCGGCGGCGTGCCGCTCCTGCTGCTCCACGCCAATACCGGCAATGCCGATAGCTGGCAGTACAACATTCCGGGGTTTATCGAGGCGGGATTTCGGGTAGTCACCTTCGATCGGCGCGGCTGGGGCCGCAGTAGGGCGAATCCGGCAAACGGTCCTCAGCCCGGCACAATCGCCGATGATCTGCACGCGCTTGTGGAAGATTTAAAGCTCGATCGATTTCATCTCGTCGGCGTGGCGGGCGGCGGGTTTGCGGCCTACGACTATGTTCTCTGGCACCCCGAGCGGCTTTACAGCCTGGTGATCGCCGCCAGCGGCGGCGCCATCGTCGATGACGAGTTGCGCCGGCTGCGTGAAAAAACGACTCTACCCGGCTTTTCGAGTTGGCCCGCCGAATTCAGGGAAGTGAGCATGGGATACATGGCAACAAATCCCCAAGGTCTAGAGCGCTGGCTCGAGATTCATCACCGCTCGCAGCAGCCGGGCGCCAGGGCACAGCCTCAGCGAACCACGATTACCTTCGAGAAGCTCAAGATGATTCGCGTGCCGACGCTGTTGATGCCCGGAGACCAAGATCTGCAGACCCCGCCCTGGGTCATGCGCCGGCAACTCGCTAATATTCCCGGCGCCGAGTTCATCGTGCTGCCGGAAGCGGCACACTCGATCAACTGGGAGCAGCCCGAGGCCTTCAACCGCAAGGTCCTCGAATTCATCCACAGGCATTAACCGACTGTGATCCAGCGTCGCGTTTTTACTTTTGATATGCGCCAACGATGACGCGCCCGGAGGTTTCAATCCCTTGTCGGCGGAAGAATTATCCGATGGCGAGCTACGCTGTTGAAACTTTCTGCTCGTCCGCCACGCTTTTCTTAACCGTTGGGCGCTTCATTATGCGCTCCTGCCAGGCTGTGCAGGCGCCACGATCCTTCACGGGAAATCCAGCGCACACACTCAACCCATAGCCTAGGGAGTAAGGTATGGAGTTAGCCAGTTGCAGCTATTGTGGCATCAGGGAATAACCGCAATGGCGTTGATTTCGAGCAGCAGCTCGGGGCGCGCCAATGCGACTACCTGTACCATCGTGCTGGTCGGGAAATTCGATCCCAACACCTCGCGCCGCGCCCAACTCGAGTTCTACTTTTCGCCGTGACAAATCATACTGTGGTAAGAATAATAGATTCATCGTAATATAAGCATCTGGCCCCACTGACGCTTTTGTGGAACGGGCATGAGCCGGTAGCCATGAACGACAGGCTAAAAACTTACACCAGCAACGCGCCACAGTCGAATTTGCGTGGCGATTACTCGCGCGCCGGACCCGGCTACGTCGTAGACCAGTGTTGGGATGACTACACCGCTGGCGAGCACGCGCTGTGGCGCCGTCTCTATGAGCGCCAGATTCGCCTCGTGCCGCATTACGCGTGCCGGGAATACCTTGCCATTCTCCAAACGCTCGACGCAGCCGGGAAAATCCCGCGCTTCGACGAGGTCTCACAGGGGCTCCGCGCCACCACGCGCTGGGAGCTTGTTGCTGTGCCTGGACTGATACCGGACCTGGTATTTTTCGAGCATCTGGCGCATCGCCGCTTCCCCGTGACGAACTGGCTGCGGAAGCCCGAAGAGTTCGATTATATCGTTGAGCCGGACGTTTTCCACGACTTCTTCGGCCATGTACCGCTGCTGTTCGATCCGCTATACGCCGATTACATGGAGGCTTACGGCAAGGGCGGTCTCAAAGCGGCGCAGCTCGATTCCCTTAAGTACCTTGCCAGGCTCTATTGGTACACGGTGGAGTTTGGACTCATGGGCGCTCCCGAAGGGCTGCGCGTCTACGGTGCCGGCATCCTGTCTTCGGGAGGTGAGGTCGTCTACTCGGTCGAAAACCCGACGCCGCGCCGCGTGATGTTCCGCCTCGAGCGGCTATTGCGCACCGACTATCGCATCGACCGATACCAGGATACATACTTCGTCATCGAGAGCTTCAAGAAGCTGATCGATGACACCGCTCCCGATTTCACTCCGATCTACGAGCGTATCAAGGCCCTGCCTTTGTTCGCGCCTGACGAGCTCGTGTCCGGCGACGTGGTCGTGGCGCCTGTACCGCCTTCGTAGGCTGACTGGTCACCGAGCGGTGCGCAAAGCAAAAAAGCGCGGCGGTCTCCATAATCTCAATTCCACAGCTTCTTGCTCGCCAGGGCTGCGCCTTCGCACAGGACCCGCAGCTTTGCCCACGCGATCTGCGGATGCACCCGCCCACCCAGGCCGCAATCGGTACCCGCGATGACGTTGTCGCGGCCGACAGCGTCGGCGAAGGCGAGGATACGATCCGCAACCAGCTCCGGGTGCTCGACGACGTTGGTCGCATGGCTGACAACGCCGGGGATGAGGATCTTTCCGGCGGGAAGCTTTACGTCTCGCCATACTTTGTATTCATGCTCGTGGCGTGCGTTGGCGGCCTCGACCATGTACGCCTGAGCCTTAACCCTCAGCATGACATCCACGACGTCGCGCAGGGGGATGTCTGTCGTGTGCGGGCCGTGCCAGCTGCCCCAGCAGATGTGATAGCGCACCCGGTCCTCCGGGATGTCCGCAAGCGCGTGATTCAGCATCTCGACGCGCAGAAGCGCGTAACGCTTGTATTCCTCGAGGCTCGGTCGCGGATCCAGCATGTCCCAGGCGCCGGGTAGACCGGGATCGTCGAGCTGCAGGATGAAGCCGGAGTCCGCGATCGCCCGATATTCCTCGCGCATCGCCGCCGCGATCGCCTCCAGGAACGCCTCTGTCGTAGCGTAGTAACTGTTCTGATCGCGGCAGAACATCTCCAGGCTGCCGGGTGCGATGGCGCTGACGAACGCTTCTTCGACGCCTGCGGCATCGCCGGCTGCCTTTAAGTTCGCAAGCTGGCGGCGCAGGGTCTCTTGCGCGGTATAGGCGATTGGACCGTTACATGTCGGGCGGCTGGCGGCAGTGCTTGGCGCTCCGAGCCCCGTGTCGGCGTAAAACTCAGCGAATTCCCTCTGCTCCCAACGCACCCCGACGATGCGCATCGCCGCCCCAGAAGCGGCTGTATCGGGTGCCATGGACTGCGGCGAGGTCGGTCCGAAGCCGGAAACGCGGTCAAAGATGTAGTTGCCCCAGGCGCCGCGGTCCGATGCGGTGCGCATCGGTTTGCCGAACTCGCCATCGTTCGGAATATCGACGCCTGTTTTCTTCTGAACGAGCACGATCTCGCCCACGGCGGAGCGCAGCCGCGCTTGCAGAGCCGCTACATCCTCGGGCTCACTCGTTTTCTTCGACCACATTGCGCGCAAGTCGGCGGGCCGGGGCAGGCTACCGACATGGGTGGTCAGTATACGGTCAGTGCTGCGTCTCATATGTCATTGCTTCCCTAGCAGGCTTCTAAAAAAACCTCAAATGCCGAAATTTAAACTTATCGGCGCGCCATCGCCTCCCTCCCATTCCTGTTCGTGGTTCGTAATCATGCTCGCGCGGATTTCACGATCACGTTTCACTTGCGCGTTACGATAAATGCGCCTCTCGCATCTGAGATTTCCTGAGCAGCCTGCAATCAGAGTGTTTCAGCCCCCGGATTGCGTGGTCGATTGCGATTGACGACTCGGCGGCTACGCGATAGCTTTAATGCCGGTAAAATGGGGCGTTGCAACCGCGCCGGAACTGAAACTCATACGGACGAGGAAAACAATGACGCAATCCAATCCAATTCGCGTAGGCCTCATCGGAGCAGGTGGTCGATGGGGACCGCGAGCCCATGTGCCGGCGCTCAAGGGCGTGTCCGAAGCCGCGCTCTATGCCGTGTGTACGGCGCACGCGGATACCGCTAAGGCAGCGGCCGATAGGTTCGGCGTGACGCGCGCCTACGGTAGCGACAACGCGTTGTATGGCGACACGGGGGTCGAAGCCGTGCTGGTGGCGGTGCGCGTGCCGGCGCACTACGAGCTTAGCAAAAACGCTCTCGAAGCGGGCAAGCATGTCTTCTGCGAATGGCCCCTTGGCGCCAATACCAAAGAGGCCGAAGAGCTCGCGGCTCTGGCACGCAAGAAAAACCTGCGCACCATGGTCGGCTTGCAGCGCCGCGCTTCGCCCGCTTATCTATATATGCGCGAGCTCATCCAACAAGGTTACGTCGGCCAGGTGCTGGCGGTGAACATGACGCTCATGGGCAGCGGTGTGTTGACCCGCACCTCGGATCGCACCTGGCAGCGCGATGTGACGCTGGGCGCCAACACGCTGACGATTACGTTCGGGCATGTGCTCGATGCCATGTGCATGGTGGTCGGCGAGTTGACCGAAGTATCCGCCATCGTCGCCACCCAGGTGCCGCAGTGGTTCGAGAGCGACACGAAAAAATACGTGGATGTCACCTCTCCCGACAACATCCTGGTGCAGGGCCGGCTCGAAAACGGCGCCATCGTCAATGCTTACTGCGGCGTCCATCCGTACCACGGCAGCGGCCACCGCTTGGAGATTTACGGCAGGGACGGCGCGCTGTCGATGATCGGCGGCGGCCAGGGCGGCGCGGAGCTCCGGCGCAAGATCATGGGAGCACAAAAAGACGACAAGGCGCTTAAAGAGTTGCCGGTGCCGGAGCGATTCAAGTGGGTGCCGGAAGCCGTGCGCAACGACGGTCCCGCCTACGAAGTGGGCCAGATGTGGGTCAAGTTTGCCCAAGCGATACGCACCGGCTCGCATATCGAGCCTGACTTCGATCACGCGGTACGCTTCCACCGAACATTGGATGCCATCGTGCGCGCATCGCAGACGGGGCAACGGCAGAAAATTGCCTGACGGCAGTTCAAATCGTTCAAACTGATCAAGTCGTTCAATACGAGTGGGTTCAAGACGTTCAAGTCGTTCTCGCAAACAGACATCAGGCGCCCGTCGGAAGAGAACCGTTTAGTCGTTCGCGGTGTGTTTAAACGATTTGAACAGAGCGCAGCGGTTGAGCGGCTTGAACGGAGCATAAGCGATTGAACGTTTGAAGGATTGCAATTGACGACCCGTCGGCCCAGCGATAGCTTTAACGCCAAATTTGCGAAGGGAGGGCAGCCATGGAAAATCGAGCGGCAGAGATACGCGATGCGCTGAAGCACCCGGTGATCGACGGCGATGGCCACTGGATGGAGCCAATTCCCATCTTCCTCGAGTACCTCCGCGAAGTGGGCGGGCCTGGTTCCGTCGATCAGATGAGAGCGCTGTGGCGGCGCAATCAGGCTTGGTACCGCTCCACCTGGCCGGAGCGCCAGCACAATCGCATGCGTCGCACCATATGGTGGGGCGTCACCAGCAACACCCTTGACAAGGCAACGGCGCTTTTGCCGGCCTTGCTCAACGAGCGGCTGCCCGATTTGGGCATCGACTTCGCACTGATCTATCCGAGCTTTGGGCTCACGCTGAACGGCATAGCCGAAGGTGACCTGCAGCGGGCCGCGGCCCGCGCCTACAATATGATGACGGCTGACATGTTTGCGCCCTTTGCCGCAAGGTTTGCGCCGGTGGCCATCTTGCCCGCCCGTACGCCAAAGGAAGCGATTGAGGAGCTAGAATACGCGGTGAGGCGGCTCGGTTTCAAAGCGATCATGCTGCGGGGCAACCAGGAGCGGCCGATCCCCAGCGTGGCGCAAGAAATCAACGACCCGCAGAAGGCTGCCTGGTACTGCGATACCATCGCCCTCGACAGCCCCCATGACTACGAGCCGTTCTGGCAGCGTTGTGTCGCTCTCGGCGTTGCGGTGACCCAACACGCCGGCAGCGTGCGCTGGTCGGATCGCGCCTCCATCAGCAACTTCACCTACAACCACGTCGGCCACTTTGCCGAATCGAACCATGCCTTCGCGCGGGGCGTATTCCTGGGCGGTGTGGTGCGGCGCTATCCGAGCTTAAATTTTGGCTTCATGGAAGGCGGGGTGAGCTGGGCCTGTCAGATGTGCCTCGACATGATCGAACACTGGGAGAAGCGCCGCCTGGCCGGATTGCAGTACCCGAGCACAACCAACGTGGCCGAGATGCATCGGCTCATCGAGCGCTATGGCGATCAGAGGCTCAAAGCCAACGCCGACGCCATCATGAACAACCTCGACGCCTTCCGCCCCGAGTGCAGTCTTGAAGAGCTCGGGCGGCCCGAGCATGTCGCGGACGATTTCGCAGCGGCGGGAATCAACTCAAAAGAGGATGTCCAGGCAGTTTTCTCCCAGAACTTCTATTTTGGCTGCGAGGCGGATGACCGGGCGACGATATGGGCCTTCGATCCCCGTATGGGCACGCGGCTTCGACCGGTGTTCAGCTCCGATTTCACCCATTTCGACGTGCCTGATTTCAGGGAGGTGATTCCTGAAGCCTTTGAGATGGTAGAGAGGGGCTTTGTGACAGAGGAGGATTTCCGGGAGTTCACGTTCACCAACGCCGCCCGTCTGCACACGGCCAACAACCCGCGCTTTTTCGAGGGCACGGTGGTGGAGCAGGCCGTGGCCGATGAGCTTGGACTAATCGGGGGTCGTCGCTTCACAGGTAAATTCGCCGATAGGTCAGGTTGACCCCGAAGGCTGTCGTTCGCGCCATCGCTGGAATCTCCCAAGAACAGCTGTCTTTCTGCCGTTTCACATTGACAGTGCGTCAGTTATCGAATATTTTCGCTGTTAGTCAGCAGCAATGGAGGAACAATGCCATACGATCTTATCATCAAGAACGGCAATGTGATTGACGGTTCCGGCCTGCCGGGTTTCCACGGCGACGTGGCAGTGAGCGGCGGTCGTATCGTCGAGATTGGAAAAGTGGGTGGTGAGGCGCGTCAAGTGCTGAATGCGGATGGCTTGGTGGTGGCTCCCGGAATCATCGACAACCACACTCACTACGATGCCCAGGTCACCTGGGATCCGCTTTGTACCTACTCCTGCTATCATGGCATTACCACTGTCGTCATGGGTAATTGTTCATTGGCGATGGCCCCGGCTCACCTGGAAGATCGCGAAGTGCTGGCTGGCGTCCTGTCCCATGTGGAGGCGATTCCGCTGGAAGCGATCCAGGCCGGAGTCACATGGTCCTGGGAAACGATTCCCGAGTATCTCGATACTCTGGACCAACGGCTGGGGATTAATGTTGCGTCCCTGATCGGCCACTCGGCGGTGCGTCGCTATGTGATGGGCGAGTCGTCCCAGGAGCGGCACGCCTCGGACGACGAGGTTGCTGCCATGAAGGCGATCGTCCGCGAAGGATTAGAGGCCGGCGCTGTGGGAGTTTCCTTCGAACGCAACCTGCGCCATTTCGACTGGAATGGCCGCCTGGCGCCGACCAATCTCGCTTCCGAGGAAGAGCTTTTCGCCGTGGCGTCGGTGGTCGACGAGGTAGGGCGTGGGGTGATCCAGTTTGGCGGCGACCGCAGTATCAGCACGAAGCTAGCCAAAGCCAGCCGGCGGCCGGTCTTCTACGGCAACATCACGCAGCAGGCGGTGGCACCGGACAAATGGCGCATGCAGTTGACGGAAGCCGAGAACCTGATGCGGCAAGGGCATCGCGCCTATCAATTCGTCATGCCTCGGCCCGGAGACTTGCGTTACACGCTTAGGACCGCGCAACACTTCGACGCGATGCCGACCTGGAAAAACGTCATGTTGCTTCCTCTGGAAATGCGCAAAGAAGCTTTTCGTAACCCGGAGACCCGCGCCAAATTGCACCAAGAGGCTGTGGAGACGCCGATGGACACCAACCGCGCCGGCGACTTCACGCGCCGCTGGGATTTACAATTTGTCTTCCGGCCGGCGCTGCCGAAGCATCAGCACCTAAAGGGCAAAAGCGTTAGCGAAATCGCGCGGCAACAGAACAAAGACGTGCTTGACGCGTTCCTCGACCTGGCGCTCGAAGAAAATCTGGAAACCGAGTTCGAACGGCGTGAAGTTAACAGCGACCAAGCGGCCATGACAGCGCTGCTCACCAGCCCGTACACCGTCATCGGGCAGTCCGACGGCGGCGCCCACGTGGTATTTCGCACCGACTATAGTTACTCCACCTATCTCCTGTCTCATTGGGTCAGGGAGAAGGAAATCATGTCGCTGGAGGACGCGATCCGCAAGCTCACTTTCGTACCGGCGTCTCTTTTCGGATTCTTCGACCGAGGACTGCTGCGCCCTGGCATGGCTGCAGACTTGATGGTGTTCGATCCTACGACTATCAGCCCATTGGAACCGGGCGAGGCGCACGACCTCCCAAGCGGAGCGAAGCGGCGCAAACAACTGGCTCGGGGAATCGAGTGGACCGTGGTTAACGGGCAAGTGCTCATGGAAAGGGGCGAGCATACCGGCGTTTACCCCGGCAAAGTGGCGCGCAGCAGCAGCCCCGCGCAAAAATAGCAGCAAGCAGGATAAAGGTCGAATTTTAACTCAGCTATTTAGCCTGCTGCCTCGATCCTGAAACCACTTTCGCATCCTCGGCTGAGTCTAAATGTCACTTATGGAACTTCGGTCCCGGCCCACCAACCTGACCTCATAACTTTGTGACGCCCGCCTGATGTTTTCAGGCTAGGTCGGAATGACCCTCAAGTTTTCTCCCCCTGCTCGTTTCGTCCCTTTAGTCGTTTCACCGCCAGCGTGTAAAATCTGATTACAAAATGCGGCTAAGAATGTTTAGCTAAATCAATGCCTTTAATCGCTCATTAGGGACACAGCAGAATGTGCAAACAGGGTTTACAAATTGCCATCGATTCGTAAACAAACTTTTTTATTTTTTCGCAGGTTACATCTGGCACTTGGATTGCGAATTTCTTTTCAAAATTCGCTTTTGGAGTGTTCTCAAGTAATTTTTTCGGCAGCAAGGCGACCCTATGAGTACTCCGCTAATTCCTGTTGTTTGGGGTCACTTCATCTTCAACCTATTGCTGCAAATTCTTGATGGAGTCCTAACCTACCAGGTCTTGTCGTTAGGCGTATTGGAATGGAATCCTCTTGTGAACGCTGCCATCGCGCAATGGGGTGCGGTCTGGGGCTTGCTTTACTGGAAGACACTTGCCTGCATTTCGCTTCTCTTGATATTCGCGGTTAGGCAAAGACAACAAATTCTCACAATCAATGCGCTGACGTTGACAGCGACAGTGTATGGTTGTGTCGCTGTTGCGGCGTTCGGCGAACTGCTTCTGCAGCTCCGCTTCATATAATACCTGTTGAGAGGATCACGCCTATCGATTCCTGATTTCGTCGGTTGATTTCACCAGCGGTCCTCGGGGAGAAATCAAATACCCCGACCTCTTTCAAGATCGGGGTATTCAAGGGAAGTGCGGCAGGAATATGAGAGAATAAATTATGATGTTGAAACGCTCTGCTCGTCCTCTACGCTTTTCTTGACCGTCGGGCGCTTCATCATGCGCTCCTGCCAGGCCGTGTAGGCGCCGAGCTCCTTCACGGGGAACCCGCTGCGCGCGGCCCAGCCGTAGAAAACCAGAGCATAGCCGTCGACGGCCGTGAACTCGCGGCCCATGATCCAGTCGCTTCCCTGAATCATGGAGTCGATCTCCTGGAGATTCGCCCAGAACGTCTTCTTCCCGTTTTCCTTGACCGCGGCCGCTGCCACGTCGCCTTCGGCGAACCGCTCGGGTCGATGGCAGCGTTGGTACGAGGGATGCACGATGCTGGAGAACCAGCACATGGTCCCGATGCAACGCGCCTCCTCGGACGGATCGGCGGGCATCAGCTTTTTTTCCGGAAACCGTCTTGCGAGGTAAGTGAGAATCGCCGTGTTCTCCACCAGAATCTTGCCATCGACATTGAGCGCGGGGACTTTTCCCCGCGGGTTGATCTTTAGATAGGACTCGGTCCGCTGCTGGCCCTTGGCCAGCAGGATCGGTTTTAGCTCGTAGGGCGCGCCGGTCTCTTCGAGACCGATATGAGAGGCCAAAGAACAGGCGCCGGGACTGAAAAACAAAGTCATCATGGAAACACCTCCTGAAATATCGAAATGAATTGGAGTGGGCGCAAGATTCGCTTGGCGTCAACCCACTTGTTGGGCCGAGCCTATCCGCTAACAAGCCTTGATGTCAACCTCATCTCGGATCGGGGTTCCTAGCCGGGAATGTCATGTCCATGCGCGCCCCGATTTCACAGGAGTCGATGGCGAACCCAAAGTCCTCGGCCGCCGTGCCTCCTTCGGGACCAATGGTTTGCGAAGCAACAGAGGTCTGCATCCGCGCGACCCACAGGGCTCGTCAACGCCTTTTCTCGTCACGGCACTTATTTTAGACGCTCGAGCTGGGCTTTGAACTTTTCGCAAGGATCCTCGTCGTCGACGCGGGGCGTGAACCAAACGTAATCAAAGGGCAGCCGGCTATCGCTGTTCGGTGGCGCGTAACTCTGGGGCTCGGTCTTTTGTCGGTCGACTTCGAGGAACCCTATACTGATAACCCTCTTGTCCGCGGCTTTTGCGGTGAGATATACGGGGATGCCGTAATCGTTTTGCACATGACCCGCGCCTGCTATGAGTACCGCTCCGTCACTGTCGCCGGCCGTAATCAGGCTTTGCGCCATTTGTGCATCTCGCGCCCGCTGCACGTTGAGCATCGCTTTGACGCTCGGCTCGGAGGCGTAGCCGCAATGGGAGTCGCGGATATTCGCGGTCATTTTTTCCGACAAGGATTCGGGCAAGGGCCGGTCGAGACCAAGATCGCGTGTTACCCGCGGCTCGAGAGCGGCCGGGCCATCGCTACGCATCTTCTTGGCCGTGGCGAGCGGTAAATTGGCGGCGACGATTTGAAGTTTGGCCTCCAGTGCGGTTTCCGCGATGGGCTGATACAACGCCCAGTCCGGCCATCCCCGGCTGTTCCAATTGACCGCGGGTCCGAGCCCCGCGGCATCGTTGGGAGCCGCGGCGAGGTGCTTGGCAATGGCCGGGGCGTCGTCGATACCGAACATTTCAAAGCCCACCGCGGGACGCCGCCCGGCGGCAATGAGACCGCGAACCACCTCGGCCTGCAACCGGTGATGGTCGGGATTGTCGTGTTTCTCACCCAAAAGAACGAAATCGGCCCGTGCCAGGCGGCTCATAAGATCAACGCGCTCGACGAATACCGCTGACGAGACATGCCAAATTCTTCCGGTGAGCGGATGATTTCGCTCGAAGGTGGATTGCCATCCCGTGGCCGTACAACCGGAAGCGGCCGAGGCGATCCACCCGACGAGCAGGGTTAGAAGAGTTGTATTGATCTCCCGTAAATTTGCCGAGGCAAGTCGGCTTTTAAAAAGATCCATTGAAATCTGCGGTGAGCTCCGTAAATCATACACGGTGGACGTTTCAGCGATGTCCGCCTTCAATGCGCTGGCTGGTTCTCGCTTATCCCTCTTCTAGTTCTGGATAGTGGCGGAAAATGCCTTGCTCGTTGAACGGCAGACGCCGCGGCGAGGATAAATAGGCGGCGATGCGCGGACGCGCGATGACGCGATCGTGTAACGTCACCAGACTCGGATGTTGCGGTTCGAGTCGCGCCATTGTTTTCGGGAACGCATAACGCAATCCCTCGATCATCTGGAAAAGCGAGAGATCGACATAGGCCCCCTTCTTGCCGAAGATAAAGTCGGCGCCTTTGGCGTTTTGTTTGAGCATTCTTTCGAAATAGCCCAAGAACTTCGGGATGCGGGCTGCGGTGAAATGGGCCGCACGTTTTTTTGCCTCGTCTTTTTGCTCCTCAAAGTATAGAGCGTTCGCAATCGGGTGGTGCGTCTGGCCGGTTTCATAGAGCCAATCGGCGATCGTCAGTTGCAGCTGATGCGCCCAGAGCCTGCTTGCTTCGCCCTTGGGCGCGAGACCCAGCCGGGGTCCGAGAAACTGCAGAATGTTGGCGGTTTGGGAAATGAGGAGCTTTCCGGCTTTTAAAAACGGCGGGGCAAAGGGCGGATGCTCCAGCTTTGAGTTCTCGAGGAATTTCATGATCCCGGGACGGCCGAAGCCCGGATCGCGGGCGACATCGACGTAATCCGCGCCGGCATCCTCAAGTGCCAGTCGCACAAACTCTCCGCGCCCCTGAATCGACGGTTGATAGTACAGTTCATAACGCATCGCAGCCCTCCTGATATTCACAGCGATTCATCGCCAATCCGACCCCCTCTTATACATCCTTTGGCTGGTTTCAAAAATCCCCTCCTGAGTACCCATAAGACTCGATTTTTCCTTCATTATTTGCCTAGCCGCCGACATCGCAATCGCGGCGCCCCTGAGCCGTGGGTTTGTGGAGGCGCTTTTGCCGAAAACACCGATCGGCTAAAATATATCTGTAAAATGAGCGATAAGGTCGACGCAAGTCAAATGGGACGCTGCAGAAATTGCGGAACCCAATTTTCCCCGAGCTCCCCGCAATGTACGGGCTGCGGCGCGCCTGTGTCCGAGCCAGAACCTAAGCCCCCGGTTTACAAGCGGGTGGTGACATGGCATCACTTTCGCCACCTGCTTATTGCTTTGATCCTATTGATTCTTCCTTCCGTGCCTCAACTAAAAAAATTTTTCCCCTACCGCTTGCTCCACCCGATGTCACCTCTGGTTCTAGAAGCGGTAACGCGCGCCAACCAGCATCCGGAAACTGAAGCGCTTCTCGGGCGCCCGATTAGCGCCGGCTGGCTCTCACGCGGCTACGTTTGGAGTGACGAGACCGGATGGAGCGAGGGAAAACTGTGGATTCCCGTGACGGGAGTGAAAGCGGCAGGGATGCTGTACGGGCAGGGGGGTCAAGCGGACAGCCCCTGGGTTTTTTCCGATCTGCGATTGAAGGCTGACGACGGTCGCGTCCTCGATCTGCTCGCACCCATCCCCCAGCCGTCGCTTCTGCCGCTCCCGAACATGACGCGCATTTACATCGTCCCGTTGGGGGATGTGCAGGGCCTCGGGCTGGACGAACTGCCGGAGTTTTACCGCAAACAGTATAATCTTTCGGTCGAATTGGTCGCCCCCGTACCTCTGGAACCGAAGGTTCGCAACGACTCGCGCCGCCAGCTTATTTTTGAGGAGCTGATCGAGTTGATGCAGCGCCGCTTTCCGCCCCTTGCCAAGGACAAATCCGCCTACCTCATCGGCGTGACCGACGAGGACATGTATATCCGTGATTTCAAGTGGAGGTTTTCCTACACGGGCTATGAACCCGCCGAGCGAGCCGGAGTGGTATCCGCGCGCCGCTTCGTTCCCTATCCCCTCGCCGGGAACGAGAGTTTATTTAGGTCACGCGTTCGCAAAATGGTGAGCCGCACCATCGGCTTCGTTGTTTTCAATTTGCCGCGAAGCGACGATCCCTCAAGCGTGCTGTACAAAGAGCTTTACGGCTCGGCAAGCGCCGATCTCATGTCCGATCGCTTCGAAGGCCTGGGCTCCCAGGCGGTGGTGGACGAGTTCAAGACGGCTCACGGCAGGCGGCCGCAAGCCGCAGAAATAATTCCCCACCTGGCCGACTTCGATTACTCCAAGGTGGATGGCCGTTATCCTTGCCTGCGAATCAAGAAACCAAAGGATGCCGCGCCCGATGCCATGGAGGTCGCTCTCACGATGTGCACGCAGGGCGTCTTTTTAGACAAGGAGCTGGACGAGATCGAAATCGATCTGCGCGGCAACTTGGTCACCAGAACCACGGATCTGTTTCTTCCCGGACCTGTCTCCTTATCCGTAACGCGCTGTTATAGGGCCTGGGACAGTTTCAGCCGCACCTTCGGCGAAAACACCGCGTTTGCCTGGGATCTTTTTCCCGTTGGCAGCCGGCAACCTTATACCTACATAGAAATCATACCCTGTGACGGCAACCGCCTGCGCTTCGAACGGATTTCCAAAGGTACAGGATACGCCGACGCGGTCTACGAGCATCGCGCAACCAACACCGCATTTCTCGGTGCCCGCATCAAGTGGAACGGCAACGGCTGGGATCTCAAACTCCGCGACGGCTCTCTCTATCTTTTCCCCGAATCTTACTACGCAAAGAAGTCTATCGACGGCGCTCTCACCGGCCTCCACGACCCGAGCGGTGCGGCGGTTAAGATGGAGCGGCTAGAGCGCCGGAATCTGAAGAAGATCTCCACGCCGGACCAGCGTTGGATCGCCTTGGAGCATGATGCCGCCGACCGCATCATGACGGCCCAGGATCACCAGAATAGAAAAGTAAATTACCTCTACGATCATGGCGGACGGTTGACGGAAGTTCGGGGGCTTAAGTCCCTTACCCGTTATTCCTACCGGAATGCTTATCTCGCCGTCGCCACGGAGAACGACCGCCGCCTGGCGGAGTTTGACTATGAATACGGAAACATCAGTCGCGTGACGTTACCGAATCGGGGAGTTTATCGATTTCAGTACGAATACGACCCCAGCGATAAGGAGCGCGTTCGCCGAGCTATCGTGACCCTGCCCGACGGATCGTCGAAAAAATTCGAATTCGAGAAGCAGTAACTGAGGATTGTTATCGGCGGACGATTCGTCATTGCGATGTAGTGCTGGCTGCATTAAATCCTTCTAAAGGCTCTGTCTCGGCCGGTAAAATTCCACGGCGTTTTCGTAGAAAACATGAGCCGCCCTTTGCTCTCCTAAAGTTTCCAAAACTAGAGTGTAATCCTCGTCGCGATACGGTCTTGGCGCACGGGTGGAAGGCAGGTCGGTGCCAAACATGAGCGCTTTGGGATTGGCCGAATAGATCTCACTCAAGGCCGCCCCGACCTCAAAATCGACTCGGCCAAAGCCGGTGGCTTTGACGCGTATGCCCCGTTCGGCAAGTTTCAGCAGCGTTGGGAATCCTTCCGTCGAAAGACCAAGATGATCGATACTGACCGCCGGCAACGCAACCAGAGTCTCATAAAGATCCGCCAGCTCCTTGGAATCGACATAGAGCTCGACATGCCAGCCGACGAGATCGTGAACCCGTCGCGCCATAGTTTCCAGGTTGACAATTTCTTCAGACCCCCCGCGCCTGACGTTAAATCGCAGGGCCCGAACTCCGGCATCGTTGAGATCCCGCAACTCGCAATCCGAAACGGTCTGTGGCAGCTGCGTCACCCCCACAAAAGAAGGGCCAAGGGTTTTCAATGCATGAAATAGATAAGATTGATCGAAGGCCTGAAAAGAGCCGGAAACGACGGCTCCGCCGCAGAGAGTATCCGCTTTGACGCGATTTAAATAATCATCGCATGCAAACGCGTCCGGTATATATCCTTGGTTGGCCACAAGGGGAAAGTTCTTGTCGATAATATGAAAATGGGCATCAAAAAACTTTACGCTTTGAGTCAATGTATCTCTCCTCCCAATTTTCGGATAGCTATTATCTCTAAACGGATCGATACCATCGCATAATACCGGCCTGTCCTCTTGACGTCTTTTATTTTTACCTTGTCGACCTCCGGTTTGCCAACAACAGCCGATAGGTAAACAGCGTCTTGACTCTAATGGATCGATGGTAGTCAAATAAGCCTTAGGAGAGAAGGCATATTTGATGGGGACCCAAAATTCAAAAAGAAGGAGGTGAAACTTATGGCAATTATCACCATTTCTCATAGTGCATTTGGCGGCGGCCGGGAAGTAGCGGAACGAGTCGCATCCGTGCTAGACCATCGCTGCATCAGCCGTGAAGTGCTTCTGGAGGCGAGTAAACTCTACGGTATCCCGGAGGCCAAGTTCTCTGAGACGTTGGAAAGCGATCCTAACTGGTGGAAGCGCTGGCGCGAGAGCGTACGGGTGTATAGAGCGGCACTTCAGGCCGCCATGTTCGAGCTCGCCCAGGAGGGGAAAATAGTTTATCACGGGCGCGCCGGTCAGGCATTTTTTCGTGACGTCGAGCATGTGCTCAAAATCCTGTTGCTCGCCCCGATGGAATACCGCATGCAACAGGTCAAGGCCCGTATGGGACTCGGCGACAGAGACGCGCTTGACTATATCGAGCACACCGATAGGATCAGGAGCCGCCGCTTTAAGGCAATCTTCGAAGGCGACCGGTTGGATCCGACCCGATATGATCTCGTAGTGAATTTTTCCTCTATGGATTTAAACACGGTTGCCGAGCTCATCATCGACGCCTCGCAAAAACATGATTTCCAACTCGATATCGAATCCACGCGAGCACTAAGGGACTCCGCGGTCACCGCGCGGGTTCAAGCGGCCCTGGCGATGGCTCCGCAAACACTGAATCTCGAAGTCGGTGTAAAAACTACCGACGGCGTGGTTTCTCTGTACGGCGTCTTTGCGGATCGCGGGCTTGCAAACGAAATCGCCCGTATCGCCGGCGATGTCAGCGGAGTCGCTAAAGTGGTGCCCGATTTTGTCTTTACCGACAGGGCACAGGCGGTTGAAAGAGCCATCGACTAGTTTCAGATTCAGAAATCTTGCCATGCCCCCGATTATGCCTTCTCCTACTCCCTGCGGTCGCAAGAGTGTCTGCCGGAAGCTTTGCGAAGCGCTATTGTCCCATCAATTCGCGAAAGGAAACGTCGGCGACCCGCTGATTCTCAATTTAGTGAAGCCGCTACGACTTTTGCGGGGTCATATGACGGCTTGCGGTTGCACGGAGGGTGAGATCCACACCATATGCGCAATCAATCCCTCATTCATCGTCGGACTGAGCCTGACGACGAAGCAGTGGGCGAACGCGGCGTAATTGAACTCCGCGGCCAAACCCGCTAAATGGTTAAGCGTTCGTGCTGCATTAATTAACGCTCCGATTTCTTTCAAAGGCGGGGCTTTCCAATCATATGCGGCAGCGTCCAATGCTAATCCATTCGAGATTTCACATGGCAAATCTCAAGTTTGCAATCTGAGATCTGTCGCTTGAGACCTCTCGATACCCTTCGACAAGCTCAGGCTCATAGTGAGTTAGTCGAACCGTGAGCATAGTCGAATCGATTCCGAGCAAAGCGGGAATAAACGCGACCGTACAGGGCCGCCTGACTGCCGCCCGGCAGGTCGGCGCCGGAGGGTTTATAAAGATGATTTCGGTAAAGGCAATAGAGATTAAAAAGTAAGCCTGACATGGATTTAATTTCCTTCATCGGCTCCCGACGATAAGACTATTAATTTTTTTCATTTCGCTGCGCGCGAATTGTTTCGAGAGCGCGCGCATCACTCCTGCTTTATAAGGCAGCAACCGCCAAATCGCGCTCGTAAAGCACTAAATGCGGATTGCGAGCGCCGTACATCTCGAAACTGATGTGACAGCCGTTGGGGTCGACGAGTCGCGGAATCATCGGATTGGTTCGCAGCAGCTCCTGCCCCATATCCAGGAACGGTCCCCAGCGGCTGTTGCGCAGTGATTGATTTTGATCGGCGGAAAATGAAAAGAGCCGTCTCTGCAAAACGGGTAAGGCAACTTCGGCGTCGCGAGAACGACTTGCGGCATTTCCGCCTCGCCCGCGTGGGTGATCGCCAACGCCCCATAGCGGTGATCGGGCTTTCGGCGGAGAAAACCGCGCAGTCGCATATGGTCATTAAATGGATCCTCGACATCGAACCGCTGCAACCACTTTGCATACAGTCCGACAAGCTCGATGGCAACCGAAAGATCCTGTGCCCCGACAACGGTGTCCATCGTTCTTTGACTAAGAAAATTAGCGGGACCTGGGCCGTTTTTAAAGTCCATCGGCGCTGGAGAACGTAAGGGCCGAGTTCCGAATCGATTCCCGGTCAAAAGGTCTACTTGAGATCGAACCTCTTGACGCCCTCTAGCCGGTTAAAGACTTTATCAGCGGCAACAATGCCTTCGAGGTCGTGGGTCTGAGCGACGGCCGCGTGGATAGCGTCTCGCGCGCCGAGGAACGCATGCACACGCATCAAATCACGCGCCGTCTCAATTTCTTCCCGGCCTATCGGAATCGGGTTCGGAAAAAGCGCCAGGAGATCGTCAACGGCGTCCAATCCGTTGGCCCGCGCCTTGCGCGCGTCATAGACGTGAAGGATTTCTTGTAACAGTTCCGTGTCAATGTTGGCGTGCAACGCACCCTCGGCAATCCGGTCGAGTACCCTTCGGGCTTCGTTTCGTAAAGGGTGCGCCTTACCGGCGGCATAAATTATGACGTTCGTGTCAATCAGCCTCAATCCCTCTCCCCATGCTGTCCTCCAGCTCCTTTTTGATCTTTTTCCATGACGGAAAGCCGATTGCGCGTTGCGGGGAGAGGAGCCGCTTTAGGGCTTCCTTCCGTTCTTTTGCAGTGGGAGTAAGGAATTTTTTCTTGATGGCTTCACGAATCAAGGCCCCGACGGACTTCCTGGCTTTCTTCGCCTCCCGGCGCAGCGCTTCCATCTCCGCCGGGTCCAACAAAATTTCCACACGTTTGGAGAGCATGCCAATCTCCGTATGTATCCGTAGATTAAATGCCGCGCCGGGACTTGTCAAATAATTTCATGCCCGGTAAGTCCGGTGGTTCGACGGACTCACCGCTCTGAGCTTGCCGTAGGCGAGCGTTCTGCCCGACTTGAGCCTTTTGCAATGCGGCTAACCCTGCGCGAGCACTTTCTGTACTTTGTCCGCCGGTACTTCAATGTTGACGCCGGCACGCTCCTCCTGAAGCAGCATGAAGATGCGTGAATCGCGCTCGGCCCAGCCGCGGTTGAGCGCTTCTGTCAACTCTTCATGGACGAGCGCGGCGATCCGCAGCGGAACATTCAACTCGCGGCCAAGCTCGGTGGCCAGGGTTATGTCTTTGTGAGCGAGCTGCAGTGTGAACGCTGGGGGATCGAATAGGCGGGGCAGAAACTGCTGGGCGAGCCGGTCAAAAGATCTGCTGCGGCCGAACGCGCCCTGGCGCACCGCCTGCCACAGCCCAAGGGGCTCGACCCCGGCTTTGACGCCGAGGGTAAAGACTTCGGCAAGCGCAGACAATATCGCGTAGCCTGCGGTGTTATGCACGAGCTTGGCCACTGTGCCGCTGCCAATCGGGCCGACGTACATGGCCTGATCGCCTATGGCATCCAATACGGGCTTGTGTTGGTCGAATGCTACCCTGCTGCCGCCTACCCACAGGGCGAGATTACGGCTCTTTGCGCCGGCGGGACCGCCGCTCACCGGCGAATCTAGCATCGCGACATCTTTTGCGGCGAAGCGCTCGTGCAAGCGCCGCACCACGGTAGGGGAACTGGTTGAGAGGTCGAACCACGCGGTACCGGGACGCATGCCGGCAAGTAATCCATCTTCCGCCAGCGCCACCTTTTCGATTTCATGTGGCCCCGGGAGCGAAGTAAATACAACGTCGGCCGCCTCGCCCACCTTGCGCGCCGAGTCCAGCCATGAAGCGCCGGCCTGCAAATGCTGCGCACCCGCCTCCCGCCGGATGTCATTGACAATCATCCCGTAACCCGCCGCACGCAGGTTGAGCGCCATGCTGCCACCCATGGTTCCCAGTCCGATAAAGCCAACTTTCATATAAGTCCCCCTCTAAAGTGAGTCTCAGGGATTGGGGTCGCTTTATACCGAGGATTGTGCCCCCTTCTGCCCGGGCGAGTGCGATCGGTGCATCAAAACCCGCCGTAAAACAGCTCGTCCAATCCAACCTTGCAAGGAATTAATCTTTCACTCTCGAGATAGCTGACAAACGTTTCCATGGTTCTCTTTTCCACCTCAGCTAAACGATATGCGAAGGGATCATAACCCAACTTCGCCATTTCTTTCTCAAAGACCTGTCTCTCGCGCTGCGGCAAGTAACCGGTCCATAATTCGCGTGATTGCCGAAAGGCGTACAACAACAAGTCCGGAAGACTCGGAAAGTCGCGAACCGTATCCGTCTTGAGTACGAAGAGATGGTTAATGGGGTATATTTCTGAATTTAAAGGATGGTGGGACCAGAGATTTGCCTCATGCAGCAGCGGCTTGCTTCTCTCGCGAGCGATCCTGGCTTGGAAAGAAATGACGGCGTCAAGCGCCCCGCGATCCAGTAGCGATAAGAGGAATGTTTCCCGTTGGTCCAGTTCGTGAGGATATCCGTCCAACTCCTCCCAGGCCTGTATCCTCTCCCCCAAGAACTCATCTGGGATAGTCAGAGACTGGCTAGTATGGGAGGCACCGCATAGCGTGAACCACAGGACGCTTGAGGAATCGACTCCATAGCAGTCCTTTAAGACGCCGCGAATCCACACGGCCATGCTGGAACCACTGCTAACCAGACCCACTCTTTTCCCGCCCAGTTGATCGGGTGAACTCAGGGGCGAATCCGCCGGACAAAAGAGACTGCGCTGCACCAAACCGCGCTTTAAAAAAATGGGCAACGCCACGAGCGGCGCGCCCCGCGATTTCGCCTGGACGAACGACGAGACGCTCATTTCGCCGCCGTCGAGTTCAGCCATAGCGAGGTCCCGATGCTTTTCAGCGGGTTGAAGCGACCAGCCTAGCGGATCCGTCGCAGCGTGCCAGCGCGCCGCAGGGGCGGCAAGCTCTACGCTCCCGTCAAGCAGCGCTTGGGTTCTCGGTCGGCGGAGAACGGCAAAGTTCATTTTCCACTCCCCTCAGTTTCCTTAAGCCAAGTGGCCTAACGCTACTTCATGGCCTGCCTCAAAGCAACGCGATTTTCACGGTACTGCGCCGATACTGCAACGACTGCTGCCTCGACCCCGTGGGCTTAACGACCGATTCACGATGTATCTCTCAACACCCTGCAAGACCCCGAATCTTCGCTTTTCCTCGACCCCGAGACAGAAAGGATCTTTCCGACGAAACCAAAAATGAGCTATTGTAGAGGAACGTCGAGCAAGTTGAGTGAATCAGTGTTCACAGGTTGTGAAGAAAACATGACGCACTAGTGGGAAGGATTGACGTTCTATGGACACCGTCAGAGTCGCCTATCGCGACGATGACCGCACGCCGGTCATCTACTGCATCAAAGAAATGGGCGCAAAATGCTACGGCATCAACGTTGAAGTTTTGAAGATCAAAGATTATGGCGAGTTTGAGGCTTCGCTGTTCAACGATGCCGCCGACGTATTGATCGACCACGTAGAATTTCTTTACGCGGAGGCGACCAAAGGAAAAAGAATTGCTTTTTTTTGCGCTCCGAGAATCGTTCGCGGTTTGGATCTGATGGTGCCCAAGCGCGTCGCGAGCGTGACCGAATTCATTGGCAAGGATATGGCGGTCAGGGCTTCGGGCCGTCCTTATACGGTAACGCTCTGGCTGAGGATGATGGGATTAGAAGGCAAAGTCGGGGTTTCCATCTTCAAGGATGAGGACGTGGGAAGATGGGGGCAGTGGAAGAAAGTCATAAGCGGAGAATGCATCGCCTGCTTTATGGATCCGCTGTACCGGGCGGAGCCCTTGAACGCCGGTTTAAAACTGCTCCCGGTTCCCGATCTTGCCGTGGTGAGCCATTACGCCCAGGCATGTACGGCCGAGTTCGCGCGCGATAAATCCGCCGTCCTAAAAAACTATATGAAGTCGGTCATTCACGGGATTTGCTGGATGAAGCGCCGCAAGCCGCAAGCCATGAGGATCGTCACGGGAGAGCCGATGCAGCGGATGAAAATTCACGATGTGCGGGAGATGGAGAGACATTTTGACGCCATCGTCGGGAAGCTTCAGATCAAGCCCTATCCGACGCTGCCCGCCCTGGCCGCCACCTACGAGATCGCCTGCGAGGAATACGGCGCCCAGGGCCTAAATCCACTGGCGCTCTGGGACATGCATTGGGTCAAAGAGCTGGACGATGAAGGTTTCATCGATCGGCTTGTCCAAGATATGAGCTGAGTCGGAAGCAAATCCAGTAAAATCCATACCGATTTGCGCACTTGTCCGCTTCCTTCACGTTCACGTGCCCGCGCTCTTCAGGACCCGATTCCTGGTGTCTCGCTCGAACCATCTGTCTCAACCGAGCGAAGGGTTAAGCCTGGAGAGGCGAAGGCACCCGGACGCGAAGCTTCAATTGCTTGCGGGGTGCTTGGCAGTTGGAATTCGATCATTGCTCACCTGCGTCAATCCACCAGCGATTGTGGCTATGCTTCGAGGCAACGACCCATTGCCAAGCCTCGGAAGGCTTGGCCCTGAGCAGGATTCATTGAACGGATTTCAGCGCTGTGACCCGCCGGTTTCGCCTCCCGCCAGATCGTTCATCAACTCGGCAACGGACGCGAGTTTTTCTAGCTCCCGCGCTTTTCCGATGACTTTATCCTGGCGCGCCGACGGCAATCTACCACGCGCGCAGGCGCGAAACTTGGCCTCGACTTCGGCCGGCGACATGCGATTGTTGGGATGGCCCTTGGGAAATATGACCTCGACCTCTCGGCTCTCGCCGCTTTGCAGGATCAGCCTTACCACCGCGGGGTAGCTGCCGGGCGTGTAGCGGTTCAAACTCGCGTCGGTGCGCAGCGACACCCGCGCCATCGCTTTTCTCATTTCAGGTTCGAGCCAGCGCCCGGGGGCAAACTGCGCTTCGGAGATTTCGCCATCCGCAAGCGCCGCCGCCGCAAGATAGCAGAAGCTGTGATCCGCGCTTTCGCGGCTTTCCGGGTAGCGCCGTTGCTCGTCCGCCATCTGAGAGCCGACGATGGGAATATCGGCCATCGCCACCTCGACGCGCTGCACCTCTCGCGCCGGATCGGCGATGCCGGCGCGCGCTTGCAGCACGCCGGCGATCATAGTCTGGGCCGTGGCGACGCAGGGATAGGCTTTGATGGCGGATTTCAAGATTCTGTAGTTATCGCCGATCGGTTGCGTGAGAAGATCCAAATTTGCCCCGGCGAGCATGCTGGCGCTCAGCCCGCGCCGGTTCTCGATCACCTCCAGCGGAGCGGTCATGCCCTCGGCGGCAAACAAAGAGCACAGTACCGCCTGGGATGCCACCATGGCGTTGGCGCTGGCTTTGGAATTCGCCAGTTGCCCGGCGCGCACGACGGCGAGCGTGTTGCCATGCGTCGCCGACAGCGCCGCCGCATGGGCCATCTGCTCCGCGTTCAATCCCATCAAGCGCCCGGCGATCAAAGGCGCCGCCAATGCCGATGCGGTCGTGTGATCCCAGATGCCGCGAGCCGGGATGCTGTCCTGGACGCGGCAGTAGATCTCATAGCCGAGCGATACGCCGGCGATCACGCTCAGTCCAGGGGCGCGAAACCTTTCGCCGACGCAGAGCGCCACCGCGATATTATCGCTCGGATGCCCCATCTGGCCGGGCCCCATGTAGGCATCGTTCAAGTCCAGCGCGCGAATCAAAATTCCGTTCAGCAGCACGGCCTGCGGCAGATTGACGCGCCGCGATGAGCCGATCACGGTGCACTCCGGGTTTCCGCCGAGTTGGGCGAACACGCGCAATGCCCGTGCAAAGGCGGCCTCCTCGGTGGCGGCCAACGCGCAGCCGATGGAGTCGAGGATCAGCGATTTGGTATGCTCGACGACCTCCGATGGAATTGCCGTAGCCGCAACGCCGAGCACGTTGCGGGCGATTTGTTGCACTAGGGTAGCTCGCACATCAGTGCCGGTCATAGATCACCAACGAGCTTTACTCCGACTTGGCTCGACGTGCAACATGTTTTCTCGAATCGGCCATCCTTGATGGCGCGATAACTTCAGTCGAGCTTTGTTCCGGCAGCACAGTCGTGTAATAGTCCGGCGACCACACTCCAGAGGAGCCGAGCCCTGGAGAACAGAGCCGCAGTCGCGCAGCGCCAACCTCCTCGCTTTTGTTCCTTGCATCACATCAGTTTACCGTGCCGCGACGTGGAAGAGTCAAAACGATTTTATACCGAGGTTTTGGGCGGGGAACTCATCCATGGGATCCGGGATTCGCCGAGGTGCGCATCGCCGACATCATCTTCGGCATCTCTCAGCAGTCCGGCGGTTGGACGGGGCCAACGGTGGAGTATCCGCATTACGGGCTGAACGCCGACGGAAAGAACTTTGGGCTGGCCCGCCGCTGGCTTGAAGCATGCCAGATACCGCAGCATGGCTGGACGCGAAACTACAAGACCGCGCTGCTCGCTCCCCCGCAGGCAGATCACGCCGGACCCCCGCTTCCCTGCAACTGAGAAACGATCGGTGATTGGTTCGGGAGCCTTTTTTTTCCGGTCGTGTCCAGCACGCCGCGCTTTGAACCTTGAGCGTTGCACAACTTACTAAGGAGTTCGTTGGTTAGTGGACATTCGAGAACCAAGGGGGAGTCCTGGAGAGCGCGGCCACGCGAACCTGAAGGAAGCGGCCCGGCGGGCGTGCATGTGAAAGGAGAATTTACGAAAACGGCGCGCGTTCCAGAAAAGTTGACTAGAACCTTCTCCTCGTTATAGGCTCGGGACCCATTGGGCGAGGCGCATGGGAAAAACCATCACCGAAAAGATTCTCGCCAAAGCCGCCGGCCGCGGCGCGGTTTCACCGGGCGACTACATCGAAGTCGGAAGCCGATGTCCGACGCCCATGGGAAACGCCGGCAGCTTGCGCGGCGGCGTGGAATTCTGCGCCGAATGGAAAGTCGGCGTTTTCGATCCCAAGCTCATCAGAATCATCGACGGCCACCTCGGCGCCACCGCCTCGCACAATGCGGCGGTGTCGCGCATGCGCGCGAGAAAATGGGCGAAAGCCGTCGGCATCCCCGAGGAGAATATTTATTCGCTCGGCCGATCCGGCATCGAAAACATGTTTTCCGCCGAAAGAGCTTGGGCGCTGCCGGGGGAAGTTTATTTACAAGCGGTCAACGGCCATGCGAGCGGCAGCGGCGCGTTGGGCGCATTCGCTACGACGCTTTCTTACAGCCGCGGCGAATATTTTATGACCGGCAAAACCTGGATGAGGGTTCCCCAGAGCATCAAGATCATCGTCAATGGTAATCTGCCCGCCGGCACTTGCGCGCGTGACCTGTTTGAACATCTCTTATCCCGGATCGGGCCGACCGGGGCAGGCGGCGGCGCCCTTGAATGGACCGGGCCGGTGATCGATGAGTTGAGCATGGGCGAGCGTTTTTCGCTCTGCTCCCTGGCGCTTTTCACCGGCGCCTGGACGGCGATTATCAATCCGGATCAAAAGACTCTCGACTACGTGCGCGCGCGCACAAACGAGGGCTTTGAGCCTCAAGCGAGCGACCCGGACGCGCGTTACGCCAAAGTGTTTGAGCTGGACGTCGGGCGGTTGGAGCCTCAAGTCGTGCCCCCGCCGAAGCGCCATCTGGTAAAATCGATCAAGGAGCTGGAAGGAACCCCCATCGACCGGGGATTCATCGGCAGCGACGCCGGCAGCTGGATCGAACACTTGCGCATGGCGGCGCGGATCCTGAAGGGCAAAAAGATTCATCCCCGCGTCGTGCTTAACATCACTCCAGGAACGACCAACATACTGCGCCAGGCGCTCGAGGAAGGGCTGATAAGCGCCTTCATCGAGGCCGAGTGCGTCGTGCCGACGCCCAACGAGGGCATGGAATGGGGCGGCAATACGCCGTTATCGGCCGACGAGGTGTGCATCGCCTCGGGTCAAACGAATTATCCCGGGCGAATGGGCAGCGAAGAAGCGCAAATCTACTTGGCCAACCCGATGACCGTGGCCGCCTCTTGTTTGGCGGGACAAATCACCGACCCGAGAAGATTCCTATGACCGAGGACGGGCTCTGAGACAGATGCAGCCGATGAGAGGATACGCCTGGGTGTTTCGCGGTGTTTTGGACGTCGATTGGGAGATATGCGCTTATCGGACCTACCAGGAGCTGCAGGCCAAAGGCATGTATACGGCGGAGGAGATCGGCAAGTACTGTATGGTCAAGCTGGACCCCGATTTTCCCAAAAAGGTTCGCAAGGGAGATTTCATAGTCGGCGAATTTATGGGGTTCGGACATGATCACGATCATGCCTGTCTATCTATCCTCGGGGCGGGCGTGGCCGCCGTGCTGTGTGACACGACGGCTCCCTACTTTTTCCGAAACTCGATAGAGCGCGGGCTACCGGTAGTCGAGCTTGCCGGGATTCTGGATGCGGTCAAACAAGGCGACGAGCTCGAGGTTGATCTCGAAAAGGGACGTCTCACCAACATTTCTTCCGGCGTTGAGCTCAAGTTCGAGCCCATGCCTTCCTTTATCATCAGGAAATTGGCAGCCGGCGGCATGCTACCGTTGCTGCAGGCGGAAGTTGCAGCAGGCCGTATCCCGAAGCGGCTTGAGTAGCATCAATTATCTGCCCCCTTGCCTGATAGTCCCATGACCTCAGACTCCTCCTGAGATGTAGAGCGACGCGGCTTTTTCGAGACCGCTTCTCGGTGTATGATCTCTGCGGACAGCATAGAGCTTTTCCCGAGACAGGTTGCATTGATGTCGAAACCCAAACTCACGCTGGCGTGCTGGGACTATGACCGCACCCGGCCGCTCATTGACGGTCGAGTCCAAGCGGAAGGCATCGATTTGGAGATCAAGGTCATGCGTCCGCGCCAGATCTTTCCCCGGATGCTGGAGCACCAGGAGTTCGAAGTTTCGGAGCTGTCGCTTGGCTCTTACGTGAGCCTCAAGGGCCGCGGTAGCTGTCCTTTCGTTGCCCTGCCTGTCGCGCTGTCAAAGATCTTTCGCCACTCTTGTATCTACATAAGGACCGAAGCGGGTATCAGGACGCCACAGGACCTGCGCGGCAAGCGCGTGGGAACCACGCAGCTCGGTTCCACCGCCACTATTTACATGAACGGAATGCTGCGCCACGAGTACGGCGTCGCGATGGAGGAGCTGCACTGGTTCGTCGGCGGACTCGCCGCCCCGACGCAGCGACCGTTGATTCCATTGAATCTGCCGCCGCAAATCCAGGTCGAGTTTCTGCCGTCGGATCGGACGCTAGAGGGCATGCTCGAGAGCGGCGCTCTTGACGCTTTGCTGGCCATCTTTATTCCCTCCATCTTTCAGAAGGCCTCGCCGCGCATCGCGCGGCTGTTCCCGAACTACTACGAGTTAGAGCAGGACTACTATCGACGCACCGGCATCTTCCCGATCATGCATACGGTCGTGGTGCGCGAGGACGTTTATCGAAAGCACCCCTGGGTGGCTCAGAGCCTATATCGGGCCTTCTGCGAAGCCCGGGATCTGGCGCTCGACGGGCTCTACGATACCGACGCGCTGCGCCTTTCGCTTCCCTGGCTGATCCAACATATCGAGGAGACTTGGCGGGTTTTGGGGAGGGATTTCTGGGCGTACGGCTTGGAGCCGAACCGCCCGGCATTGGAAGCGCTAGGCCGCTATGTCTACGAACAGGGTCTCTCGCCCCGCGTCGTCACCCCCGACGAGTTATTCGCGTCGAACGTGGAGTTGTGAATGCCAGGGAAGCACTTTTGACTTTGAAATCGCGCGCCCTCCTTGCCACGACGCGGCGGGGTAAAATAGGATAGAATCAAGAGGTGCGAGGCGGCTCGATAAGGAAAAAGCTGCGGATTGCTCACAACATCTAACAGGGGTGATGAAAATTCTTGATTTGCAGGCTGCTCAAAAAATCTCAGAGGCAAGGCGCCGATTACCATGCCCGTGAGACGTGAGCGGGAAATTCGAACGAACACGAGACACGAACACGAAATGGTGCGAGGGGAACATTATGCTCGACCCTAAAAGCCTGATCATCGACAATCCGCAGGACGGCATTTTCCGCGTCCATCGCTCCGCCATGACATCGAGTGAGGTTTTGCGCCTGGAGCAGGAGCGCATATTCGATAAATGCTGGCTCTATTTGTGCCACGAATCCGAAGTCGAGAATCCGGGAGACTATCGGCGGCGCGATGTGGCCGGAAGGCCGCTCTTCTTCATGCGCGGCGGCGACGGCAAGCTGCGGGTCTTTTTGAACACCTGCACGCACCGCGGCGCGCTCATTTGCCGCCACGACCAGGGGACTGCGGACGTTCTCCAATGCTTCTACCATGCCTGGACCTTCAACAATCAGGGTGAGCTAGTCGGCGTGCCGGATGAGGCGGCATACAGTTCCAGTTTTAACCGAGCCGAGATGGGCCTCAAGTCGCCCCCGCGGGTCGATACTTACCGCGGGTTTGTCTTTGTCAGCTTCAACCCCGATGTGGAGGACCTGATTCCCTACCTGGCCGGCGCCCGGGAGTATATAGACCTTGTCGCCGACCAGGCCGAAGAAGGCATGAGGATCGTCCCCGGTTCCAATCGATACTCCATCAAGGCCAACTGGAAGCTGCTGGTCGAGAACAGCCTGGACGGATACCATGTGAAGCCGACGCACAAAACCTACTTCGAATATGTGACCGGCCTGGGGATAAAGGGCACGAGCGGTGCGGTGCAAAGCGCCTTCAGCCTGCCCTCCCGCGTTCTCGGCAACGGCCACGCGGTGGAGGAACATGACGGCATAAGAGGCCGGCCCATCGCGCGCTGGAGCCCGCTCTTCGGTGACGAGAACAAAGAGGTAATCGCCGCCACGCGGGCAAGACTCGTGCGCCGGTTCGGCGCCGAGAAGGCGCGTCACATGGCGGACATAAGCCGCAACCTTCTCGTCTATCCCAATCTCCTCATCATCGACTCCATCGACATCACCGTGAGAATCTTCTGGCCGACGGCGCCGGACCTGATGGAGGTGACGGCCTGGCAGCTCGCCCCCAAGGAAGAAAAACCGGAGCTCCTGGCGCGCCGGCTGGACAATTTCCTTACCTTCCATGGGCCGGGAGGATTCGCGACACCCGACGACGTCGAAGCGATCGAATCCTGTCAAGCGGGCTATAGAGCCGAGGGGGTCCAGTGGTCCGAACTATCCAGAGGCATGCACCGAGAAGCGATCGCGGAGGATGAGCGTCAGCTTAGAGCGTTCTGGCGCCAGTGGTTCGGCCATCTGTCGGGGTTAAAAAGAGTCGAAACCGACGACCCCGTGATCGGGAAACGGGAGGCCTTGGCCCGTTAACAACACAAGCGATCATGGCGCAAGCAGACCCAAGTAAAAACGACGGCAGCCTACGCACCCTGCGCGAGACCGTGGAAGATTTTCTTTACCAGGAGGCGGCCCTGTTGGATTCCTGGCGTCTGGATGAGTGGTTGGGTCTTTTCACCGCCGATGGCAGATATGTGGTCCCGACCACCGACCTTCCGGACGGCGACCCGCAGAAGCATATGGTGTTTATCGACGACGACATGGTACGGCTCCGCGCCCGGGTGGAGCGGCTGAAGAGCCGCCACGGTCACAGAGAATACCCTTCGTCGCGCACGCGCCACTTTATTTCGAACGTACGCATCCAAGTCGAAGCCGGCGCTATCGTCGCGACCTCCTCGTTCCTCGTCTATCGCTTCCGTATGGCGGAATCGAGCCCCTATGTGGGTTGGTACGAGCATCGGCTCAAAGAGGTCGACGGAGAGTTGAAGATCCGCCACAAGAAAGCGGTCCTCGACATGGAAGCGCTGCGCGAGCACGGCGCGGTAAGCATCATCCTCTAAAAAAGGGGTCGGGAGTCTTTTTCGTTCTGAGCAGCTTCTCAACGTTGCTCGCGAGCACGGTGCCTCTGCCCCGCTTTTCTCAACTCTTCAAACATCTCTGACGCTTCATAGTTCCGCTTGAGACGTTCGGTGGGCGTCCAGGCCAAGCGCTCGTAGAGGAGGGTTAAGTCGATGCCGTGCTCCTGAGCCTTCTTCAACGCTGGCGTTAATTCCGCGTCTTTATCCATGTCCCGATTCTAGCACTATACCCCCGGAAACAAAAAAGGCCCGATCTCTTTCGAGATCGGGCCTTTACAATTAAAATCCGCCAGCGTCCTGCGCTAAGCCTCTCGGGATTGCAAACAACTGATTTCAGGTCTCAATTCCACGAATTGAGCTTTGCATTTACAATTCCGAGGGACGCAAGGAGAGAACAACCCCTAATTCCGTTACCGAATCCGCGCCGCCACCGGCGCGAATTTCAATCGGCGATGCAGGCGGTGGCGGTTATTTCCACAAGCAGTTCGGGAGCGTTCAACATCACCTCCACGGTGGTCCTGGCGGGCTTGTCGGTCGGAAAAAACTTGGCGTACTCCTCGTTGTAGGCCGCCAGGTCCTCGCGCCGGGTGAGATGCGTCAGCACCGTCAGGACGTTGTCGAGCGAGCTCCCGGCGCTTTCCAAAATCGTCTTGACGCGCAGCAGGGCGTAGTGGGTCTGCTCGCGAACGTCTCTGCCGACCTCCCCGGTCACCGGATGGCGCCCGGTTTGACCGGCGACGAACAGCAGATTGCCAAACCTCGTGGCGGGTGAGAGGTTCGGGTTCGCCGCGGCAAGACTCACCTGGATAACTTCTTTCTTCGGCATTGGGCCTCCTGTGATAGAAATTGTTTTCTAAACTTCCGCGTGGCCCGCGACCCCTTCTTCTCTGTCGCCGACAGATTGCAGCGATATCGCTGTCCGTGAAACCTGGGCTACCTCAAAGATTCTCAACGGCCGAGCCAACATCGCCTGGACTGTAATCTTGGCCAACTACATAGGTCAAGATTTGATCCTATTCGCTACAACCTCCCTAAGGATGTAAGACGCCCCCTAGCGATTTTCTAGACTTTTTCTCATGCCTGGGGTAATGAGGAACTAAATTAATTTTAAAAGAGGAATTGCTCTATGGCCAAAGCTGGATTCAAAGTGTTCGACAGCGACATGCATATTATGGAGCCACCCGATCTCTGGCAGCGCTACATCGAGCCCGAATTCAAAGAGTTTGCTCCCATAGGACTCACCAGTGAGAACTTGAGGGAACTTAGAATGATCCACCCCGATGGAAGACCATGGGGACACAACCCATCTAGAGATAACAATCGCCCCCCCGAGTCGGGAAAAAATTTTGCACGCACTCAATCGGTTTATCGACACTACTCCGATCATGGATGGTCTGCCAAAATGCAGCTCGAGGCCATGGATGTGGAGGGAATTGATGTCGCCGTGCTCTACCCTACACGGGGACTCACTGCCCTGGCAGAACCCAACATGGAGCCGCGTTTCGCGGCGGCCATTGCCCGGGCTTACAACAATTGGCTCTACGACTTCTGCAGTGAAAATCCGCAGCGCCTCTTCGGTGCCGCCATGATCTCGCCATTCGATATCAACGAAGCGGTAAAAGAAGCCCGCCGCTGCTCCAAGGAACTGGGCTTCAAAGCGGCTTTCATCCGCGCCAACCTCTTCAACGGGAAGAATTGGTTCGATCAGTACTATGAACCCCTGTGGTCCACATTGGAAGAGTTGGACCTTCCCCTCGGTTTCCATGAGGCCACGCGGAGCGGAGTGAACAATCCCGGCGAGCGTTTCGAACCGAACTTCATGCTTCGAAGGGTGTACTCCCAACCCCTGGAACAGATGATGGCCTTGGGAAGTTTTTGCGCCGGGGGCGTTCTGGCGCGCCACCCCAGGCTCAGAGTGGCGTTCCTGGAAGGCAACTGCAGCTGGTTGCCCTGGGTTCTGTGGCGGCTAGACGAAGCCGTAGAACTCGACGGCGACGTCTGGGCCAAGGGTTTGACCATGGCACCCAGCGCGTACTTCAAAAAACATTGCATCGTATCCGTGGAGCCGGATGAACATATCGCCAGATCGGTGATCGATCAGATGGGATGCGATCACCTGGTCTTTTCTACCGACTATCCCCATGTAGACTCCAGGTTTCCCGATGCCATCGAAACTTTCTTAAAGTTGCCATGGACTGACGATGAAAAGCGCAAGATCCTATGGGATAATTGTGCCTCCTACTATGGATTTCCCTTGGGGATGTAGACAGGATTTAAGCTAAGGCCGAGTAGCCGTACGAGGAGAAAGCCAATGCCTGAATACATCCCGAGTCCGAGAGATTGGGTGCGCGAGCAGGTGGAGCTCTACGAGCGTACGAACGGGGCCGAAGGCAACACGCTGCGCGATACCGGATTGCCGGTCATCATCGTCACTCACATGGGCAACAAGACCGGAGCCATTCGCAAGACGCCGCTGATGCGTGTCAAGGATGGCGCCAACTATGTGCTGGTCGGGTCGAGGGGCGGAGCACCCAAGGATCCGGTTTGGGTCTACAACCTGCGTGCCAACCCGCAAGTGGAGCTACGCGATCTGGCAGTGGTGCAAAAGATGCGCGTGCGCGAGGTCACCGACACGGCGGAGCGAGAGCGCCTGTGGAAGGCCGCCATGGCGGCGTATCCGCCGTACGCGGAGTATCAAACTCGAACGACGCGGACGATTCCAATCTTCGTGGCGGAGCCGGTGAGCTAGCGCTAGATTTTGTTCCTTCCGATAGGGGCGCGAAATGCTCAGAGGTGATTGCTTCTGCGGCAGCAATCCGATGTGTGCCGCTTCTGAATGTCAAAAGTAAACAGGCTGTTGAAAAACACAGATCCATGCTTGGAGATGCTCAACACGAATGGAAATTCCGTAAAGATTTCAATACTCGCTCGCTTCGCCCGGCGGCTCTCGATGGCTGAAA
>Ga0187893_10002968_pt1 | contig 35688 bp, 20 predicted proteins | sample MA1701074metaG_FD_139574 | JGI IMG/M metagenome (GOLD analysis project Ga0187893, IMG submission 139574) | White microbial mat communities from a basaltic lava cave in the Kipuka Kanohina Cave System on the Island of Hawaii, USA - MA170107-4 metaG ...
CGTGCCAGGGGCCAACGCCATTATCGCTCTCCGCTGCTTGGACCTTAGCAATCAGTGGGAAGATTTTTGGGAATCACGTCGGGTCAGTTGACGGCTTCTACCTACAAATTTGTCGCACACCCAGCAACTTTGGAAAGTTGGGTGAGCCACCGACCCATCCTGAGCTCCTGGACTATTTAGCTCTCCATTTTGTAGAGAATGGTTGGTCCATCAAGAAAATACACAAAGAGATTATGCTCTCAGCCACTTACGCGCTCAGCTCTGATTACTCGGCAACCAATTTTCGCATTGACCCAGAAAACCGATTGCTGTGGCGGGCCAGCGTTCGCAGGCTAGATGTCGAAGCGATTCGCGATTCTTTGCTCTTCGTGTCCGGAACATTGGACAGCACTGTGGGTGGCGCAGCGTTACCTCTCGAGGATGACAAGAATCTGCGGCGCACTCTCTATGCTGCCATCAGTCGTCGGAAAATGGATCGTTTTCTAAGGCTCTTTGATTTTCCCGATCCCAATGAAACGAGCGAGCAGCGCCTGACGACCAATGTACCACTCCAACAACTGTTCTTTCTGAACAGCGATATTGTGCGCAAGACCGCTGAAAAGCTCTCACAACGTTTGATCTCAGTCTCTTCCGAAGAGGACAGGATCAGAAGAACCTACCGAATTCTCTTTGGCCGTCCTCCAGACCAGGAGGAAGTTAGCCACGGAGGTAAATTTGTCTCATCTGCGGGTAGGTCCTGGTCTCACTACATCCAAATTCTTCTCAGTTCGAGCGAATTCTACTATCTGAACTGAATTGGTCTCATATAGGAGAGGTTATGAATCGGCGCGAGATGTTGATGATGGTAGGAAATGGGTTTGGAATGACAGCGTTTGCCCATCTGGCGGCCGCAAACAACGTGCCTTCCGAGACCCTTGAACCCCAAGCACCTCATTTTGCACCTAAAGCGAAGCGTGTCATTTTTCTTTTCCTCAATGGCGGGCCATCACACATCGATACCTTCGATCCTAAGCCGGCGTTGGAGAAATATCATGGAAAACCCATGCCAGGCTCCACACAGGTTATAACCGGAGGCGGTATCAAGATAAACCTCGGTAGTGTGATGAGGTCGCCCTTTAATTTCAAAAGGTATGGACAGAGTGGTATCGAGGTCAGCGAGCTGTTCCCCAGGCTGGGTGAATGCATTGACGACGTGTGCGTGATTCGGTCCATGTACACCGATGTGCCCAACCATCCACCAGCCCTCTTCATGCTGAACAGCGGCCATAACATAGCCGGACGTCCTGCCATAGGATCGTGGCTCGTGTATGGATTGGGGACTGAGAACCAGAACTTGCCTGGATGGGTCGTCTTGTGTCCCGGGCTTCCGGTGATGGGCGCACAACTTTGGTCTTCGGGATTTCTTCCAGCAAGATACCAAGGCACATGGATCGAGAATGACCGGACCGACCCGGAAAAGCTCATCCCATACGTAGCCCCAAAGTACCGGAGCTTGTCCGACCAGCGTGTTGGGCTCGATCTATTGAGTAAGCTAAACCGCTTGCAGCTCAAGCGGCAAGGCCCTAGTGCTCCGCTGGAGGGAACCATTCAGGCTATGGAGACGGCTTTCCGCATGCAGACTGAGGCAGTTGATGCCTTCGATATCTCGACAGAGAGTGAGAAGACGCGGGTAGCTTATGGAGGAGGCGATTTCGCGCGCGGATGTCTGATGGCACGGAGATTGGTAGAGAGGGGTGTTCGCCTTGTTCAGCTCTACTTCGGTGCGGGACAACCGTGGGACAGCCACACGGACATTCTTCGTCATCGCGCTCTCGCCCTGCAATCAGATCAACCAATTGCTGCGCTTTTGAAGGATCTTAAGGATCGGGGGATGCTCCAGGAAACACTAGTGATAATCGGAGGTGAGTTTGGTCGGAGTCCGGCGGTCCAGGCCGAAGGTACTGCGGGGGGAGTACAAAACGGCCGGAACCACAATAGCTATGGGTTCAGTATGCTGCTTGCTGGTGGTGGTGTCAAAGGCGGAACGATTTACGGAGCCACCGACGAGTTTGGCCTAAAAGCCGTCGACAAACCAGTTCATCCGCACGACCTGCATGCCACAACTCTGCACCTATGTGGAGTTGATCACACTAAGCTCACCTATCGTTACAGCGGTCGAGACTTCCGCCTTACCGATGTAGGAGGTAAGGTGATCAAAGACATAATCGCCTAGAATGAAAATAGCTACGTTGAACGGTTACTTTCTATCGCGCCAACCGGCCGAGGACTTTTGTCAAAGAGTAGTAGCACCATGAATCGACGGACATTTGTCACTAGATCGGGGCTTGCTCTTCTCGGTGTAGCGAGCCACGCTGAGAAGCTCATGCCACGACCTCTTCTCGGTGTTAAGCAGCTGTCGACACAGCGCAACCGACGTCTTCTATTCAACTGGGATGGATCAATGATCCAATGCTGGGGCAGAACTGCCGTACCAAATTCTCAAGCTCCCCTAACTCGGCAGCAATTCATCTCTCTGGTCTTTACCCCTATCGAGAATTCTGGGGTTGATACAGTTCTGTTCAGCTTTGGGAGCGGCAATGTAGCTGAGTATCAAAGCAATGTACTGGAATGGCCAGGGCAAGCTGACGATTTCACATTTCCTAAAAGCAAGACTTGGCATGGAGGAATCGAAGTTGACCCGGAAGATCAATACCTAAACCCTAAGGGCATGGCCGACGCAGGGCACAACCCTCCCGCCGTGGTGGTCGAAGAATGCCATAGCCGGGGACTGGCTGCTTTTGCTTCGTTGAGAATGAACGATTGTCATGACGCCCACTATGCCAAGGGCGCCCTGCCAAACCCAGAATTGCCGACTTTTAAGCGCTTGCATCCGGACTGGCTTACAGAAGACCTAGACCGGTGGACTGCCCTCGACTATAGGCGGCCCGAAGTACGAGGGTTGAAGCTTCGAGCAATCGAAGAGTTCTTCGATCGTTGGGATTTCGATGGGATTGAGTTGGACTGGTTACGTCATACCCTCAACTTCCCGCGTGGAACGGAACTAGACAATTGTTCGTGTCTAACCGACTTTATGCGCGCTGTGCGAACATCGTTGACAGCTCGCGGTGCCAAACGAAGAAGGCGGATCGAGATCGCTGTTCGTGTTCCCGAGCGTTTGGATTGGGCGTTAGAGGGAGGATTCGACGTAGCCAGTTGGATTTCAGAAGACCTGTTCGACATCCTCATTCTCGGACAAGGACTGACCGAACTACCTGCGCTGAAGGAGTTTCGGGCTCTAATGAAGATCCGGCAGCTGCCGATCTATGGTTCCCTGTATCCCTACGGAAATGGCTATGAGATTGCGCCGGATGAGGTGATTCGAGCTAACGCTGCAAATCTCTGGCGCGATGGCGTAGACGGTATCTATACATTCAACTGGGCTAACTATGGAACTTGGCGCAAAGAACTTCTTACTGATCTTGCGGATTCGAGGCGGCTGCAAACTAAGAATAAACACTATGTCGCTGTGCATCGCTTTGACGCTGGGCGCGAGGTTGGAACCGATTACGTTCGTTTTAGCACAACCTACAAGAACGGTGTAGTGCCGTTCGAGTTGAACTCTAGCGATGTTCCTAAAGACATAATTATTCCTATTGCCGATATTCCAAGGTTTTCGGAGTTGTGGTTAGCGATGGATCATTCCCAACCTGGTGAGGTGATCACGATTCAGGTAAATGGAACAACCATCCAACCGATCATCCTACCGGCGGAGGGGGCACAGCAGCGAGTGGGATATGAGATCAACATTCCCGCCGGAAATGGAAGGTTGGGGTTCCCAACACTTTCCGTGGCAGACATGCGCTTTGCCGCGCTGCGTTGGCAGGTGCCACCAAGCATACTAGTCGTCGGTCGAAACAAGGTGACGTTGAAGGTCAACAAGCGAGCGGCTGGAGCAGACAATCCTCTTCGAGTTACTCGCTTGGAGATTTGGGCTCCGCACATCTTGAAGCGAGGTTCGGCACGGACCGTAAGTGAAAGTAGTTGATGGTGCGCGAGGATGGACTTGTGCAATCAAGAGCGCGAAGCATTTTGTACGAAAGCTAGCAATGTCTATGCGACGCTCACGCGAGCACTGATGTTGCTCTACTTGCCTTGAGCCGGGATTGAGGTCTTTTGAACATCTTGTCCCAAGGTTGCTAAACGAACGGCGATAAGGAGTTGCGTATCATTCTCGGGTTCGACTAGATGAAGTCTGTATGGGGTGCCCCCAGACAGTGGAAGAATAGACAGTCTGGGAGGTCAGGAAAACTGCTATGGAGCTGCCTGAGACATTCGGATTGAGTCTGTTGTTGATCGGGTCTTTCTGTCTTGCAGTGAATGCTCAGCAGGAAACAAAGCAAGCTGCCGAGTTTGAGCGAGACATTAAGCCGATTCTAGCGAGGCGTTGTTCCGCGTGTCACAGTTCTCAGAGCAAGAGTAGCGGACTGGTTGTCGAAACTCAGGAGAGGTTGCTAGAAGGCGGGAGTAAGAACGGGGCTGCGATTGTGCCCGGCAATAGCCTGGACAGTCCGTTGATTCAGTATCTGCGTGGCGAGAAAAGGCCAGCAATGCCCCTGGGACAGAAATCGCTTCCAGAGAACGAGATTAGCTTGATCGCACAATGGATAGATGCGATGAAGGTTCAGAGAAAGGAAAATGCGCGCGGGGGAGCGCATCGACTTTGGCCTTTCACCAAACTCGAAAAACCCGTAACGCCACGAGTGAGTGATGCGGGCTGGCTAAGAAATGGAATTGACACTTTTGTCCTGGCCAAGCAAGAGGAGAAGGGATTGACCCCAGCTCCTTCCGTTTCGAAAAGAGTCCTGCTGAGGCGTCTGTCCTTCGATCTTATTGGGTTGCCCCCAACGCCCGAGGAAGTAGACCGATTCTTGAATGATGGGAGTCCTCAAGCCTATGAAAGGGAAGTTGACCGACTGCTTGCCGATCGACGTTACGGAGAGCGCTGGGGACGGCACTGGTTGGATATCGTGCGTTACGCGGACTCGACGGGTGGAGGATTGGACTTCCCTCTCCCTCATATGTGGAGGTACCGAGACTACGTGGTTCGGGCGTTTAACGAGGATCGGAGCTACGATCGAATAGTCCGAGAACACATTGCTGGTGACGCGTACCCTCGCTACGGTGAGGAAGGAAAGATTGGGACAGGATTCTTGAGGCTTGGAGTGACTCTAGAGGGAACACCCGAGGAGATGCGCCGGGAGCTACTAATAGACGTTGTCGGGACTACGGGGTCAGTTTTCTTAGGATTGACTTTGGCGTGTGCACGTTGTCATGACCACAAGTTTGATTCCATTCCGACGCGGGAATACTATCAGATCGAGGCTTTTTTCGCTCCCGTGACCATTCAGCCACAAACGGTGTCTTTCACGCAGTATGAGAACGGGTCGGAGTGGCAACGAAGGGACAAGGAATGGGTAAGCCTTCTGGAGAAGAGAAAGGAACAGCAGGAGCAGGTGATGAGGGCGTTCCGGGAAAAGGTCCAGAAAGCAATGAGGTTTGTATTGTCAAATGCTCAAGATCTAAAAGACCAATCAGTTCCGTTTGGTGATGAGGACGTGGCAGTCGCAATGAGGAAAGGAATCATTTTCACCAAGGAGGAAAGAGAGCTCTATGCACTAGTGAAACGAGCCAAGTTACCGGGCCATTGGAACAATCTAGAGCGATATCGTCCCCTAGCGTACGCGGCAGCGGAATTTCAGGGTTCCAGCAATTCTCCAGGACCAAACTACCCCGTAGCGCCGGCTACCCATGTATTAGCCGGCGGTAATATGAAACTCAAAGGAGAGGTGGTTGGCCCGGGATTCCTGAGTGAAGCGAATTGGGAGACCGAGCCGATCAATTTCGAAGGGGTTCAGCAAACACGTCGCAAACTCCTAGCGGAGTGGATTGGTAGTTCGAAGAATCCTCTGACGGCTCGCGTCATGGTGAATAGGATCTGGCAGCACCACTTTGGGGAAGGGCTGGTGACCACGCCGAGTGATTTCGGGAAGAATGGTGGAGGTGCAGTACATCAAGACCTCATCGATTGGCTTGCATCGGAGTTTATTGAAGGCGGCTGGAGCATCAAGAAGATGCACCGGCTGATGCTAACATCGAACACTTACAGACAGGCCATGGCCAATCCCCGTGCTGAAGAGTACGAAAGGATCGACCCGGAGCATCGATACCTATGGCAAATGAATCGGCTGCGCCTTGAGGCAGAAGCAATTCGAGACACCATCCTATCAGTTAGCGGGGAATTGAATCCAGCCATGGGAGGGCCGGCAGTCTTCCCGGAAGTAGACGAAGAATTGAAGAAGCGAGGTGGAGTATGGTGGGAACCTTCCTCAAAGGTCGAACGGAATCGACGCAGCCTCTACATCTTGCAGCAACGGTCGCTCGAGTTGCCGCTGATCAAGGTGTTTGACGGGACAAACTTGAACGAAAGTTGTGCAGTGCGCGGCGTAACGACGGTCACGCCCCAGGTGCTTGGACTCTTCAACAGCAAGTTCATCCACGAGCAGAGTCAGGCAATGTCGCAGCGCATCATTCGCGAAGTGGGAACAAATCCAGAAAGCCAGATTGACCGGGCTTTCGATCTGGCCTTACAGCGAGCACCATCTGAAGAGGAGCGAGCCAAGAGCCTAGAATTCTCAAGGCACCAAGGCCTTACTGATTTCTGCCTAGTACTGATGAATCTAAACGAGTTCATTTTCCTGGAGTGAAATGATGGCACGTATCTGCAAGCAGGCCGAATCCTTGAATACTCTTGAGACAGGAAGCTTGGGCCGGCGGGACTTCCTATATCACTTTGGGCGTGGTTTGGGGAGTGTGGCGCTGACTTCCCTTTTGGCTCAGGACGGGCTCTTGAAGGCTGAGGGCTCGACGAGTCCACTAGCCCCTAAACCAGGACACTTCCCGCCAATGGCGAAGTCCTGCATATTCCTCTTCATGTATGGTGGGCCGAGCCAGATGGATACCTTTGATCCCAAGCCCGCGTTAACGAGGTTTCACGGGACTAGGGTAACAAGAGTTTATGCGGGCGGGGGAGATGGAGCTAACTTGGAAGAGCGTCTCTACGTAGGAAGCCCATTCCAGTTTAAGAAATACGGAGAGAGTGGTCTCGAAGTATCAGATATGTTTCCTACACTAGGGACGTGTGCCGACGACTTGGCAGTATTGAGATCGATGTACACCGATACAGAAATTCATCCGATGGCGACCTTCCAAATGAACTTGGGAACATTTTTGCCAGGGTCTCCTTCGATGGGATCGTGGATAGTGCACGGACTAGGAACAGAGAATCAGAACCTGCCTGCTTTTGTAGTGCTTTCTGGTGGAGGAGTTTGGAGCGGCGCCGTGAACTGGTCGAATGGGTATCTGCCAGCAGTTACCCAAGGAACGCTGTTCAATTCCGATGGGCCTCCTGTCATGGATCTACAACCGCCGAAGGAGATGACACAGGAGCGGCAACAGGGCGCTATTAGTTTCTTGAACCAGTTGAACGAACCTTACTTGAAATCCAATCCGGCGAATGGTGATCTTTCGGCGCGAATGAAGAACTACGAGCTAGCGTTTCGGATGCAAACTTCGGTTCCGGATGCAGTCAACATAGCCGGAGAATCCGAGAGGACAAAGGCAATGTACGGGCTCAATGACAGAATTACGGAGCCCATGGGTCAACGCTGTCTACTTGCAAGGAGGCTCGTGGAGCGTGGGGTTCGGTTTGTGCAGGTATACAGTCATGGCTGGGACTCTCACGAACGGATAGGAGAGCAGCATCGCAAGCGAGGGCAGGAAACCGATCGACCAATTGCGGCGCTTCTGCAAGATCTCAAGCAAAGGGGACTGCTTAAGGAGACACTCGTGGTGTGGTGTGGCGAATTTGGACGCACCCCAGACAACCATAAGTACTTCTTTAAGACGTATCCGGGCCGAGATCACAACAAGCATGCTATGACAATGTGGTTTGCTGGAGGCGGGGTTAAGGGAGGCACTGTCGTTGGAGCAACCGATGAGACAGGCCTGAAGGCAGTCGACAATCGCTATCACCTTCATGACGTGCATGCGACCATCCTACGCCTGATGGGGCTCGATGATATGCGCCTTACCTACTATCACGGGGGTCGTTTCAAGCGTCTTACCGACCTCGGAGGCCGTCCAATCAAAGAAATTCTCGCGTGAGTGACGGGTTCCTGTCGGGGGAAAAGGTGACTTCGTAGTTGGGTAATTCAAACTCGGTTGGCTGCGCCGCTCAGCAGGACAAGGTTCTAAACAATATGCGAACTAGGTCAAACACAATAATGCATGATGCGCCAGCGAATGCTCCTAGTGAGATTTCGCTCGACATGCGACTGACATGGTATCGTCAGATGTCACTCATTCGATCCTTTGAGCGCGCGGTCTCTAACTTGAACCAAGAAGGATTGGTTCCTGGGACAGCTCATCTTTACATCGGGATGGAAGCGATCGCCGTAGGCGCTTGCGCGGCCATGGAGGCAACCGATTTTCTGACAAGCACCCATCGAGGCCACGGCCACTGCATTGCGCGTTCGTTGGACGTTGGCCGCATGATGGCGGAAATCCTGGGCAGAGCTGATGGCTATTGTGGCGGCAAGGGTGGGAGCATGCACATTACCGACATTTCGCGTGGGATGCTCGGCGCTGATGGGATCGTTGGAGGTGGGATTCCTATAGCGGTAGGTGCTGCTTTCGGTTTTCGTCTGAAGGGTTTGCGCGCCTGTGTCCTCTGTTTTTTTGGAGATGGGGCAGCCAACCAGGGATCGTTTCACGAAGCTGTAAATCTCGCTGCGATTCACCGTCTTCCTGTTATCTTCATCTGTGAGAATAATTTATGGGCACTCAGTGCACCGTTTGATGAAATGACCGCAGGAAAGAGCATTGCTAGTCGAGCGTCAGCCTATGCAATACCCGGAGAAGAGGTTGATGGAAATGATGTGGAGGCTGTCTTTCGAGCAGTGAGTAGATCGGCTGCGAGGGCACGCTCAGGGCTGGGGCCGTCCCTCATTGAATGTGTCGGTTATCGTTGGGAAGCGCACTCTGTCTTCACTCGCCAGGACATACGTCCCAAACAAGAAATCGAACAGTGGAAACGAAAAGATCCGATTGCGATTTATCGCTCGCGATTGATAGATCACAAACTAAGTGCATCCGAGAAATTCGAACAGATTGACGCTGAGGTTGAGGCTGAAGTCACTCGAGCCGTCGCATTTGCAAAGAGCAGTCCAGCGCCTGATCCAGAAGTCGCGGCTAGAAACGTATACACACAAGCCGACTGATGAGAAATATCTCTTACGTTGAAGCCATCAATACCGCTTTGCGAGAGGAAATGCGCAGAGATCCTCTGGTGTTCCTCTTAGGTGAAGATGTCGGGCGGATGGACGGGCTTTTCAAAGTGAGTCAAGGGCTATTAGCGGAGTTTGGTCCAGACCGAGTGATTGACACGCCCATATCAGAAGCCGCCATCGCGGGTGCCGGTGTGGGATCAGCACTGGTGGGAGCGCGTCCGATCGTTGAATTTCAGTTTCTTGATTTCATCACAATCGCAATGGACCAGATCGTGAATCATGCGGCGAAATTGCGCTATATGACCGACGGGATGGTTTCGATCCCTCTCGTCATTCGAGCGCCGGTATGCAGTGGCATTGGGCTAGGCGCACAACACTCCCAGTCACTCGAGGCCTGGTTTGTGCATGTCCCTGGCATGAAGGTCGTAATGCCATCCAGTCCGGCTGATGCCAAGGGACTATTGAAAAGCGCAATCCGTGACGACAATCCCGTTCTCTTCCTGGAACACAGAATGCTGTACTCGCAGACGGGAGCTGTTCCAGAGGAAGAGAGTTTGATTCCTCTCGGACTTGCAGACATCAAGCGGACCGGCACAGACATTACCGTAGTTGCTACGGGACGAACAGTTCCTTTGACTTTAGCTGCAGCGAACAAGTTGTCCTCTGAGGGAATCGAAATTGAAGTCGTTGATCCACGCACACTCAAGCCGCTAGACACGCAAACCATAGTCCAATCCGTCAAGAAGACAAATCGTGTTGTCATCGTCAACGATGGCTGGCGCACCTGTGGGTTCGCCGCGGAATTAATGGCAGTGGTAATGGAAGAGTGCTTTTTTGACCTGGACGCGCCCATTCAGAGAATCTGTACCAAAGATGTTCCTATGCCAGTCTCACCCTCACTGCAGAAGGCTGTAATGGTTTCAGAAGAGGATGTCCTCGCCGCTTGTCGCACCGCCATTCTCGGATAGATCCATTTCGAACTAAGTTCGGAATCAACGACGGATACTCTGACCTCTACCCAACCTATCATCCGACAGATCCTCTGTCTCTATGAGCTCCGTGAGTCTTCCATGTTCTGCGATTACCTTCATTGGCTTGCCCTTCACCCATATGCGATCGATTTCTATGCGTCTCCATCCTGCGGGCATCTTTGCAGGATACTGACGCCAATCTCGATCCGTAATTCGAAGGCCAGTGAAGCCGAACATCGCTGCCTGAAGGAGTGATCCATAACCTGTGACGTAGCTCCCATCCGGGAAAAATCGATATTCCTTTGCCAGTCCGTACGGGGCAGCCCAGTATGGCTTCCAGGCATTCTCAAACAGTTCCGCTGCCTTACGACGATCGTCAAAAAAGGCTGCACAAACAGCGAAAGGTGGGGAAGTAAATGCGGGGGCCTTGGGGGAACCTGGGTTGCTGGCCGCACTGGGCAAACTCACCCGCAGTTGCTCTTCGAATTCATAAGTGTTTTTGAATAGAACCTGGCTTACCGGCATGCCATGAAGAAACAAAAACTGCAACATGCCCACAGAGTAAGCAGGTCCGGGTTCGGCACCGTCATACGGAATGACGAACCGCCTTTCTTTGTCCAGAGTGATCGCAATAGATTTTGCGATCTGCTTCCAGTTCTTCGGAGGGATAATGCCGACCTTATGGGCACATTCCGTAGCCGCCTGCATTGCCATCTTGCAAACAAGGTTCATGTAAGAATTGTTATTAGTTGTAGTCTGAGATTCATCGACACCCATAACGTGTCTTATTTCGAATCCCCTCTCTGTGTAAATTCCTCGGCTTTCGATCCACTCTGCAACATTCCTCAGCACAGGCCAAGTTCCTTCCCTCAGGAAGACATCATCGTCGGTCGCGAGCTGGTACTCCCAGAAAGCGAGTGCGACATCGGGTGTAATGTGGTGTTCGGCCCATCCAGTTGCTATAGAGGAAGGGGAACCTTCGTAACCATCAATTGTTGCCTCCCAAGGGAACTGAGCACCTCTGTAACCGAACAAGGCGGCGCGCTCTTGAGCCGCTTCCAAACCACGTAGCCGATACTCCAGCATTGCTTTAGCAGACGCCGGTGAGGCTAGTAGCGTCGGGGAAAGACACCAGCTATCCATATCCCAAAAGACACGCCCACCCAAATGCTCGAATTGGCTGAGTCCGTAAGGCGGAACACCTGTTCGGCAGGATGAGTGAAAGCTACTATGTAGGTAGAAGAAAGCTGCATCCAAAGCTGTTTGGGCTTCCGCATCACCATAGACTTTCACACGAGACTTCCAAAGGTCCGACCAGCAGCTCCGATTCTGTTCTCGAAGCAAGTCAAAACCAACCATTTCTCCCCAACTAGCAACTCGGAGTGCCTGCAATTCCGGCTCGGGATCGTAGACTTCGGAAACCATACCGGCGATGGTTCGGAAGGAATACGTCCGACCGCTCTTTGCTTCTAAGGAATGAATTCCCAAGCCCTTTTGAACGAGATCCTGAGCTTGAGGGAAAACAAGGGCTACCCCGAGCTTGTTCCGGTTGTTTCGGAATCCCAAAACCTGTTGGTCGGACTTCTTGTTCGGCGAGGGAGCACGAGAGAGATACACGGAACCAGGGACACCTTTACGCGCAATGCTGGTCCGGATCTCGATAACCATACTCGAGGAAGGGGCCAATAGAATCTCCTGACACAACAGGCTCGGCACAGACCGGGAGCAAAACTGAAGAACTTGGAACTCCAACTTGAACTGGCCTGTGGGTGTAAAAGTCATGTCCGTCACGAGCTCGCCTGTCGCCATATCCAATGTCTGGCGATGGGTCTCAAGTGCGCCTGGGTTCTTTAGGAAGCTTACTCCGTTGACCAAAATATCCGTGGCGAGCGGATAGGGTGCGGCAGCGAGACTCTCGACCCGCAAATCGGGATGGCTGCGAACAAATCCTCCAACCACCGTTCTTGCTTGAGTCAGGGGATTGGAACCAGGCCGGATTCCAATGAGCCCATTACTGAGGCAGGTCGGCACGAAATCTTTAGCAAAACTGCTGCATTCGATCCTTGGAATAGAAGGCACTTCGCTCGCCGCACTTGCACGAAAGGAGGAAGTTACTTGAGGATTGGCTTTCGGCGTGGATGCGTTAACTAAGCTTGAACCTTCCCACTGGCCATACAGCATGCCCGCTACAGCGGCGCTGCTCCATTGAACAAAAGTTCTTCGTGGTAGTCTTCGCATTATTCCCTTTTAGGACCACTCGGTAGGCCACTTGCATAGTTTGTCAATTTCGAGATTTGACGAGAAGTCTGCTTTCCGTCGAGAACTCAGTAAGCACCATCCGTATAATTAGCTTATGAGTCTTCCACGCTGAAACTCCGCAGCACGAGTTCATCTCAGGGGCTACAGCCGGTGAGGACGCATTGCATGGTTCCTCTAGCGCTCTCTAGCCTCTGGTGTTCAAGGAGCCATAGCGGCCCGGTCATGACCTGGAATCGAGAAGCAGCTCGCTTGGCTAGCGGCGGAATAAGAGGGATATCAGGATGAAGCCCAGACCAGAGTCTCTCAATGGGGAGAGGGGAAGAGCGCTCAAAGTGCACTCTCCCCCTGGCTTGAGATGCGAAGGGACTAGTTAGAACTCGTACCTCAGTCCCAACTGAATGTTACGTGGGGGGCGAGCTCCAAACTCGAGGTAGCTTGGGTTGCGAGCTTGAAACCTTCCAAAACCTGGGACGTTGATCACGTGACCGGGAACCTCAAATTGACCATGATTCCACGCATTCCAGAACTCAGCGCGAAACTGAAGCCGATGATTCTCTACGATTTGGATGTTCTTAAAAACTGAAAGATCCCAATTATTGATCCCAGCTCCTCGGAAGTTAGTATACGGAATTGGATCGCCTGGGACTCCGCCTTCATTCGGAAGTTGGAACAGCGACGTGTCAAAAAAGAAACCAGTCTTACGAAAATCCAAACGCTTGAGGTTAGGTCCTTGACCAGGCTTGAACCGGGCGCCATTGAAGGAACTCAGGTCGACAGCTGTTCCTGACTGGAAAGCGGTAATCCAGCCGACCTGCCATCCTCCGACCAAGCGGTCCAGTGCTCCCGAGACTGAAGGGGCAAATCGCTTGTTTCGTCCAAAGGGCAGTTCATAGATGCCACTGACGACCAGCCGATGTGTGGCATCAAGCACCGATAGATGCTTGGGGCGAAACCGGTAGTCAAACAACCCGCCTGATGACCCCAGAAAAATGTCGTTGCCTTCGGAGTCGCCGCCGGTGACCAAGGAGCGTGACCACGTCCAAGATCCTAGGAACGACAATCCATCGGAAAATCTCTTCTCAAGTTTTAGGTAGCCAGCATTGTAAGAGGTCGTGTTATCGGTTTGGACCAGCGCAACAGACCCGAAGTTACGATACGTCCGTATATTCACCCTCGTTATCGGATCCTGAGTACATGGCGTCGTCGTGCAAGGATTCACATTGTTAAACCCTGTCAGGTTGCGTCCAAACTTCCCGAAATAGCCTATCTCGCCCGATACCGTAGGGGTAAAGCTATGTTGGATTGTAAAGGATGTATCAATCAAGCTAGGCTGGACATTGTCAGTGTCAAAATAGAAACCCAATCCCAGGACACCCGGCAATGTTTGACCCGGCGGCTTCACGAGGTACAAGGGATACAGTGTATCCAACGGGAAAGCCGATTTCATAAGACGATCAAGAGGATTCGAAGTGGTCTCTATGGCCGAGTTGATCAAATACCCACTCCCGAACGGCGGATTTGTGGCTCCAGGGAAGTTATTTTGCCCGTAGACGCTGAAAAAGACTCCGTACCCAGCCCTGACAACTGTGTTCTCACGCAGTCGATATGCCACACTGAATCTAGGCCCGAAGTTGTTCCGATCTGGGTTGATGCCACCAGGTCGGATCGCTTCTTGTCCTGGAAAGGGATTGATTATTGGGTCTTTGGCTCCCCCAAATGTCCCATCGTTTATTAGGCAACCATCCGGGCATCTTGAGTCAGTATTGTACCAGGACTGACGCCCACCCTTCTCCATGATCGGCGACTGATAGTCCCAGCGCAAACCTAGCATAACCGTCAATCGAGGAGTAATGTGCCAAGTATCCTGTCCAAAAAAAGCTGCCAGAGTGTCGCGATACCGAAAATGGTTCTGTCCAACTCCAAAGTCTACCCCGGTTAGCTGGCCAAGCATAAAATCTGCGAGCGCAGAACCGCTTCCTAATACGGGTACGAAGTTTCCTGGAACCGCGGGATCTGCTTGAAGCTGAGATGTGAAGAGTCCGCTATTCCGGAGGCTTCCACCACCCGACGGATTAGTACCCAACGTATCCCAGCGACGTCGGCGAAGATCTGTCCCAAACTTGAGGGTGTGCTTGCCTCGAATCCACGAGAGATTGTCAACGAGTTGGTAGGTTTGCTGGGCCTCGCCGCCGCCGCCAGCCGAGACGCTGTTAAGCTGATTGAACGATACGGTACCGGTGGAGCTCGTCATGAAGACCGTAGGTATGAAGTTGAAAGGGAGAGGGTTTGGGAATCCTGCGGCTTTCTGCAGATCCTGGTCGGCCGCAACGGGAGGGAAATTGACATTGCGCTGGCGCACATACCCTCCACGAATCTCGTTCACCAGAGTCGGCCCGAAAATGTGTGTCCAAGTTTGACCTATGATCTGATTCCTTGCGCTGCCTGTGCTTTCAGAGGCCGTAGTGATGTTGCCCGAAAAACGACGAGGATCAGAGATGCTGTAGCGGGTTGAGAGCGTGTCGCCTCGTGCAAAGTGGTGATCGACCTTGAATGAGAGTTGGTCTACAGTGAAGGTACGTGGGACGGCGGCAAGAATATTGTTGGCAGCACCGGGCGCAAGACTAGGAGGAGCGGGTGCTCCATACAGACCATAAAGAGATTTAGCTACCGAGGATATGCGATTGGATGGTACGACGTTTCCAGGAAACTGCGTCCGCCGTCCCGTGACCGGGTCCGTTGTTGCTGGGTCGAAAATGGGAATTACTTCCCCTGCACTGTTCCGAAGGTTCGAAAAGTCACCTCCTAGCATGCTTGTTGTTGGGAAAAGTCCTGCTTGCGTCACGGACGCTGGGTTTCGAATTCCTTCGTAATTTGCAAAGAAAAAGGTTCGATTCTTCCAGATCGGCCCCCCCACCGCTGTGCCGAACTGGTTGTAGCGAACTGGCGGTTTCGATACATCGAAGAATCCTCTCGCGTCGAGAGCATCGTTCCGGAGAAATTCATACACTGAACCGTGAAGGTTGTTGGTGCCTGAGCGGAACTCGACGATGATCTGGCCGTCGCCTTGACCGTACTCCGCCGTGTAATTGTTCGCCAAGACCTTGAATTCCTCGATGGCGTCTAGAGAGGGCTTTTCCATAGGCATGTTGAGGCGCCGGTTATTGACATTGATTCCGCCGAGGGTGAAGCTTGCCGATTCTGCTCGTCCTCCTGCTATTGTCGGAATGTTGTTTCCAAGATAGTCGTCGGTCAATAAATGAATGCCACTGGTTTGCTTTTGTACCACCCCAGGACCGAGTGTAGCCAGGCGCAACATGTCCCGACCGACAATCGGCAAATCACGGATGGTCCTTCCCCCGATTGGAGTAGCTATTTGGGCCGAGTCGGTCTGCAACTGTGCTGCGGTTCCTGTAACCTCGACCGTATCACTGACCTCTCCTAACTCCAAGCGAAGGTCCAACCTTATGCCTGAGCCTGCACTAATACGGATGTCTCTTGAAGAGCTTGTTCGGAATCCAGTCTTGGACGCAGTGACCGTGTAGGTAGCGATCGGCAACAATGACGCCACGTAGAGACCATTCTCATCAGTTACGTAGCTTAACTTAATATTGGTTTCTTGGTTTGTAACGGTTACCGCTGCCCCAGGTACCAGTGCCCCTGAGGGATCTGTAATCCTCCCTTGGATCGTACCTGTAATCACCTGAGCACCTAGGGGGTTGGCGAACCAAAGTTGAGCAAGCATGAACCCCGATAAGGTGATCCAAGCCCACAAACATGTTGCCTTGTGTCTGAAACCGAACGACATAGCTCCTCCTTGTTGTAGTTTCATGTGAATGCTGTCGTCATCCCCAAGGGCGGGAAAACTGGCAAACTCGACTAGATAGTCCTAATCCGGCATAAAACTGGTGGATAACGATATGATATAGGATTTCAAGGGGGTGTCAAGAAGAAAATTGCCGCGATCGTGTTTTTATTGCGGTATGACTCCCGCACGGATCAAGGGAGAGGGGTGGGTTGGACGGCCGTTCAAGACGGGAGGATTCTGGTGCGGGCCTCTAAAGCTGATTCGCTCATCTTGTGAACATGCGGAAAACAACACGGTCCCACGACCCAAACTGTGTTCTTGCCTGGAATACAAAATAGCATTCTTGGCTCTTAGGATCGAGAGACCTGTAGACTCTGAGAGTGGCTTTCCAATCATGGCTTGCCTCTTCGTATTGTGCCCTCCCAGTCTTGCTGTGCTGGCGGTCTTCCGTACTCGCGAGGAAATCATCCATGGCTCTGAGCAAAATCGTTCCAGAGAGGGGGGTGCCTAGGTGCAATTCGGCTTCTCGAAAGGGTCGCCCCTTGATCACGACTCTCGGGCCGTCACTCAGAAACCACAACGAGTATTGTCCTTTCTCGAATCTCAACTCGAGCGCAGCCTTGCCTGGCTGAACGCGCATACCTCCTTCTGTAAAGAGCTCTACAGGCAGCCTGAGTTCTCCTTTGTATCCTCGCGCGTCCGGAGATGCCAGTGGCTCCACCGATTGGAAGGCGATCCAGAGTGAGACTACAGGCAACAGAAACAGTGATTTCATTCTCATCCTTCCGTTCGAAATTGTTGGCTTGCCAACCTCAGGCCCGCGTTAGCCGCGGAGTCAAGTCGTTGCTCCCGTCATCACCCACTCCTGTCAGACGCCTTTCCAGACCGTGAAACAGGACGTTTAGTTTTCTGTGATCGAGACCCAAAAGCGAAAGCATGGTTGCGTGCAGATCATGTACATGCACTTTGTCCTCAACAGCACGGAACCCAAATTCATCGGTGGCTCCAATCACTTTCCCCCCCTTGATATCGCCCCCCGCCATCCATGAGGTGAATCCATAGGGATTGTGATCTCTTCCTAGCTTTCCTTGCATGACCGGTGTACGCCCGAATTCCCCGGTAAAGACAATCAAGGTACTCTCAAAAAGTCCCCTTTGTTTGAGATCCGCCAATAGCCCGGCGATGGGCTTGTCGATGCCTCGTGCATTTCTTAAGTGATTTTGCTCACAATCGGCGTGCCCATCCCAGTCTGTACTTGTGAGTTGAACAAAACGTACGCCTCGTTCCACCATCCGTCTTGACAAGAGGCACATCCGACCGAACTTGGCAGTCGCCTCTTCGTCAAGCCCGTACATCCTTCGAGTAGCCTCGCTTTCCGTTGAAATGTCGATCAACTCAGGCGCCGCCACCTGCATTCGGAACGCCAGCTCATAGTTGGCGATTCGGGCTGAAAGCCTACTGTCGTCTTGTCGGATGTCCGCATGTCGTTCGTTCCACAGATTGACTTGATCGACCAACATCCGTTGCTCATTTCTTGCGAACCGCAGGGCAGGCGACAGATTAATAATAGGGGTTCCATCTGCCTGGATGACCGTTCCCTGATACACAGCTGGAAGAAAGCCGGCCCCATACGAGTTCTTGGTTAGGCGCGCGCCAAAGGTTCCATCCGTCATTACAATGTATGCGGGTAAGTTGTCACTTTCACAACCCAAGCCATAAAGTACCCAAGCCCCCACACTAGGGTGGCCTACTAGGATTGAACCGGTATAGAGCAAGTTAAGTGCGGGCCCATGAATAAATGTGTCATGATAGCAAGAGCGGATGATCGCAAGATCGTCGGCAAAGTGGCTCAACTCCTCGAAAATCCCAGAAATCTCTAGACCCGACTGGCCTCTTCTCTTGAACGGCAACCGTGATGCCATCAGTCTAGTTTCGGAAGCCTTTACGAACTGCAGGTTCAGTCCCGATGAATGGAAACTGGCTGGCAAGGGTTGCCCATCCAACCGAGTGAGTTCCGGCTTTGGATCAAAAGTATCTACATGACTCGGCCCTCCTTGGAGGAAGATAAGAATCACTCTTTGGGCTCTGGCAGGAAAGTGAGGCGGTTTGGGCGCCAGAGGATAGATGGGCAGGCCGGGGGACTGATTGGCATTCCTTTCTTGCCCCAGACACTCTCGTTCCAGCAGAACCTTGAGGGCCATCGCTCCGAACCCCAAAGCCGACTTTTCCAGAAACTTGCGGCGTGACTGTGCTCCCTCCTCACCATCATAGGGCCCCACGATCATGACATCCCCCGATCCTGTTCCCATGACTTAGTCCACATAGATGAACTCATTGAGGTTGAAAATGGCCAAGCAGAGCTTTGTCAAGGCGGCTTGCTGTTCGAGGGGTATGTCGGTGTGTGCAAAGGGCAGCCGATTCCAATCATCCTTCCCAATGGGCTCTCGGGCAAAAGTAGTGATGAGTTGTAGTGCTTCTTTCTTCTCCTGAGGAGAAGGAGGTCTCGCCAACGCGATGTGCCAAGCCGCTTCAACCCAGGTTGAAGGATTGTCCCCTCGGTCCTTCATCAACCTTCCTGCAAAATCGATGGCTCTGCGAAATACTACGTCATTATTGAGAGACCAGAGGACTTGAGGAGCCGAATTGCTTATCCCACGCTCCGGACAACTGCTCGCCGTATCCGGACTATCAAAGACCTCGAACATTGGGAAGGTAAAGTTGCGCCGCGCTAGTATGTAAATACCCCTGCGGTTGTGCTCTGCGGGGTCGGCAGAAACAGGCCAGCCGAATCCCACTCCGGATGATAGCTCATCCTTTGCCAGCGGTGGGGCGACTGGACGTCCTCCCATCTTAAGATTCAGTGTGCCAGCGACATCAAGCATGCTGTCCCAAAGAACCTCGCCCTCCAGGCGCCTGCGATCCATCCGCCACGCATATCGATTTTCGGGGTCCTTGCGCAGATTCTCACTGTTGGAGTACTGGCTTGACATCTGATAGGTACTAGAGAGCAGAATCAGGCGATGCATCGCTTTCAGACTCCAACCTTGAGAAACAAACTCGGTTGCCAGCCAGTCGAGCAGTTCCGGATGAGTCGGAGCTTGCCCCATGCGCCCAAAATCATTCGGTGTTGCCACTATCCCCTTGCCGAAATACCACTGCCAAATCCGATTGACCATTACCCGAGTGGTCAATGGATGATCGAAGCTGGTTAGCCACAAAGCTAGCTTCTTCCGGGCACGGAGACCAAGAGGCTCTGAAGGCACCTCAATATCTGTCAACTTGTCGCTGAGCACTGAAGGGAGGCCCGCAGTTACTATTTCTTTTTTCTGTTCCAAGTCACCACGCTCCAATACGTGTATGTCTGGGATCAGTTCGGGGTCGCGTCGAGCCAGGACGGAGGCCGTCGGCACGTCATAGAAGCCTTCATACCGAACGGCATGAAGTCCGTCCCTATCGGGCACCGCAAGTACGGCTTCGGTGATTAATTGAAGTTTGTCCCTCTTTTCCTGTTCCTCTTCAGGAGTCATCTCGCTTTCTGGCTTAATGGAGCTGACAACGTTTTCCAAAGACTCCACGAGCTTTTCTTGTTCAAGTGTCCGCTTCTCCTTGGGCATCTCATAGGCCCTAATGACCTCTGGAGGAAACTTTGCCTTGACCTGTGTAACGATCCTTTTCCTCACCTTACCAAGGAACTGCCGGTAGGCAATTCTCGCTTCATCCAACGCAATGACCATTGGATAGAGGCGCTTGTGGTCGCTAGTCGATATTCCGGTGACCACTGGGATATCGACCTGTTGACTACCTGCGAAAGCAGCTTGAAGGCGATAGTAATCCCGCTGTGGAAACGGATCGAACTTATGGTCGTGACAACGGGCACAACTCAACGTGAGACCCATGAAAACCGAACCGGTCGTATCGGCAGCATCAGTCAGTCTTTCATTTAGCAGCTTGTTGGCGTTCATATTGGATTCACGGATCTCAGGTCCAAACGTATACAGGCCCGTGCCAATGCGCGCTTCTAGATACTCCAACTTCTCAGGGGAAACCGCATAGGTCCCATCCACGAGCTCAAACGTATCAGGCCAGATCTCGTCACCAGCAATTTGCTCCTGAACAAAGCGGTCGTAAGGTTTGTCATCATTGAAGGACTTGATCACGTAGTCTCGATATCGCCAAGCGTGGGGATAGTAGACGTCGTTTTCGTAACCCGCCGAATCGGCATAACGAACCACGTCCAACCAACGTCGCGCAGATCTTTCGCCATGGCGCGGAGACTCTAGTAGCTGGTCCACCAGTTTTTCATAAGCATCAGACGACGAATCATTCAAGAATTTCTCAACCTGTTCGGGAGTAGGAGGAAGACCGATCAAGTCAAAATAGACCCTGCGGACCAATGTTCTTTTGTCTGCCCGAGGTGCATGCGTCAGGCCCTTTTCCTCCAGCTTTGCAACAATAAAGGCATCGATAGAGTTCCGAACCCATTCCCGCTCATTGACGAAGGGAACCTGCGAACGCCGAGGTGGTAAGAAGGACCACCACGAGGACCGAGTTTTTTGCTCCATGTGAATGTCTGAGCTACCCCATTGAGCCCCCTGGTCGATCCAATTCCTGAGAGTTTCTACTAATCCTGTTGACAACGGTGGTTGACCGACCGGCATCTTTAGCGACGCCTTCTGAGAAACAGCTTGAAACAGCAGGCTGCTTTCGGCATCTCCAGGAACAATGGCCGGCCCTCGATTTCCTCCTTTGAGAAGTGTGTCTCTTTGTCGCATATCCAGTCCCGACATCTTGTTCGAGCCATGGCAAACCAAGCAGTGTGTTTTGAGTATTTCGCTTGCTGCGCGCGCGGTCTGGAGGTATGGAGTGTTCGTCTGTAAACAGAGCAATGACTGAGGGAAACAGAGGACTAAGATAGTTGAGAAGGGAAGATTGACAAGCAGTCGGCTAGTAATAATTCGCACAATGGCCCTTCAACAAGATGCTATTGTTTAGTGTGCCAGAATGAGAAACTGGACATGGTGTCTTGAGAGGGGAGGAGCGTAGCCGACCCGCCGTGCCTGGAAGACCGGAAACTACAAGATTAGCGTCCGTTCGCCCTCCGCAACCGGTACAGGTGGTCTCCTCTCCGTGCAATAAGCTTCACGTGTTGATTCGTCAAAGAAGGTGCTGAAACCCGCTTCCCGTCAATCTGAAGTTCAACCGCGGCTCCCAAGCCTACTGGAGAAGCTGGCAGAACGATTTGGACCGCCTCCTCATTCGTTTTCAGGCGGAATTGAATTTCTTGATCCATCCTCCAGTCTCTCACAACGACCGGGCCGCCTGAGGCTCTAAACACTTCGTGACCGTCTTTCTTCAAAATCGTTTCAGTTCCAATCGTAACTGAATAGACGTTCCCTCCCAGATTCAGATTTTCAACATTCCCTTTGTCTTTGCGCATGGAACCAAAACGCAGCCCTCCCCAAGGTTCTAGATCGACACTTTCCATGATAGCCATTGCAGGGAGAGTTGCCGACCATGAGTAGTGGAGAGTAGTCTGGCCCTTCCAGGGATTCCCAAGTCCATTGATTGACAGATAGTTCTCATACAGGCCGCCATCGCGATCCCAGTTGAGCTTCACCATCTCATAGGTCTTCCGAACTAGTTCGGCTGCCTCTTGGTCAAAGCCGTATCGCTTGAGGCCTTCGTAAGTAAAGTAGTTCATCGGCGGCCAGATACTGCCCCGCCAATAGTACTGCTCCGGATAGGTCGGGTCGTCCCGCGAAACTGTGGGAAGAACGTAGTCACCCCAGAATTCTTTGGGGTTTAGAAGGTGTTCCTTCACTAGACGGGCTGCCTGTTCTGGTGACGCCACACCCGCCGCCATCATGTAAAACATCATGGGAGTCTTCCGCGAGGAAAAGCGCCCGCCCGCTTCGTCCCAGATTCGGTCTGCATAAATCCCTCGGGAGTCATCCCACAGACGCTGGTTGATACGTTCAGCTATGCGCCGATGTTGTTGCACGTACCGTTGCTGCTCTTCAGCGTAGCCCAACTCGCCGGCTATTCTCGCCAGCATGTCCGCGTTGATCGCCCAAAGACTGTTGGTTAATACGGTATCAATGTTGAGTGTGCCGGTACGAAAGATGAAGTCGACGCCAGCTTCGCCCCGGTATTGCGGCGGATGAACGGCTGGTCCTCGATCATAGTGGCCCCAGCTCGGATTGTCGTCATATCCGGATTCCCACATAGCCCCCTGATGATGAATCCCATACTGCTCGCTCTCCCGTGGTGGCTGAGGAGTATTGAAAGGCGAGGCATTGCTTCCAAGCTCAAGCAACCCATTCTTGTTGCCGTCGCGCCAAGGTTGCCCATCGCCCCGGTCGGCAAACCACCATTCGTGCCAGCGTTTGATGGGTTCATACATGCTACGTAGAAACTCCTTGTCGCCCCATTGTCGATAGATTCGCCATGCCGAATAGGCAGCATACATATCTTCAGATCTATCAGTGGAAATTCCCACCGGACCAGCGATGTTAGGGACACGACCGTCAGGAAATGCCTCCGCGAAAATGCCCCTGAAGGTCTCCTGCGCCAACCGCTGATTCTCTAGGGATGCGGCAAGTGCGCCCATGACGGCGCTGTTCGCGGCCAAAAACCAATGGTCAGGAGCGATCCAACGTCGGGCATCGACGACGAAGGTACGTTTTTGGGCAGGCCCGTAGAGCTCAGCCCAATGCAAAGTGTTTGTTGCCATCTCTGCTGCTTTGTCATAGCAACCAGCCGCCTTGACCCGTGACTTGTCATAGGCATTTGCGGCCAGCTCCAGCCGCTCACTGAGCTTATCTGAACCTGTCCGCAACAAGTCGCGGATACGTCGCCCAAGATTCTGCTCATCCCGGTCAACCCCGCAGACAAAGTAGATAACGTTATCCGCAGATCGTTCCTTACTCTCCAAGTGAAGGTCTCTGATATGAAGACCCGCAGATTTTTGACCTTCTTGCGTGCTCAATTGACCTGTCTGCTGAAATTGCTTCTGCAAGTCATCCAAGCTATGAAAGCTGCCAGCTGAGGAAGGCAACTTACTTGCCGCAACAGCAAAATGGGCCATCCTCTTTCCTTCTTCCAAGGCCAGGATCCGAGGCCGTTGCCCCGGATAGCTCTTCCAGCCCAGCTGAAGCTTCCCGTGGCTCATGCCACCGAGAGAGGCTCTGGATCGAACTTGGAACGCGATAAGGTTTTCTTCCCCCCACCGAACGTTCTGGTAGGCTGATTCACCGGGACGAATATGATAGATTCGGTCCTTGGCAGCATCGGTCGTTGTACCGATTAAGTGCCCATTAAGAAATGCTCGATCTTCTTCTGCAATTTTCCCCAGACTAACCTGAAGCTGTCGACCCTTCCAAGAAGCGGGTATGACCAGCGAATGGCGGTACCACCCATAGCCTGAAGAAGAGATGCCGGGGCTTTCCTGCCAGTAAGAATTCCAGAACACCACGGGCCATTGACTGTCGTCCCGGGATGATTCGTGATAGCCATTTGAAAAGCCCGGTTCAGTAGTGGCGTTCAGATCAGCATTCTTGGAACTATGCTGAAACTTCCATCTGTTCCATTCGATCTCGCCGAGGACTGCCTGGTACTCGGATTTGCCCCTGATTTCTCCGTCGTGGACACGGTATTCACCGGGGAATTTCCAAGGCGAGAATGCTTCCAATACGATGTCGGCCGCCCGAGAACCAAAATTGTAGTCAATCTGACCGACAACGCCCTCATATGTCACCTTTCCCAAAACCGTTGCAGCATCAATTCGAGACCACTCAAACCGCAACCGCGAGCCTGTGTCATAGGGGTAGAGGGGATTCCATGCCAGATTGCTGTATGACAAATCCGTAGCCTTTGCTCCAACTTCGGCTATCGAGTGAAAGAGCGGCTGCTCCCGCCAAAAAGGTTGCCATGTTCGGGTCTTGCCTTTCAGTGGATGGGAACCAAGCCGATAGCCGACACGCCCGTCACCATCCAGTAAGTCGCCAAATTCTGTGGCAACTCCCACTCTCACCTGAAAGGCTGTCGCATCATCAATAACAAAAACAATGCCATTCCAAGAGCCAGCTTCAAGGGCGCCGACTCTCATGTTCTCAAGCACCGCATGCGGGCCACTGTCAGCTGGTTTCGGCGCAACGGAGATTCCGGTTACTAGAAAGTAGAGCCATGAGAGACAAACTGCAACCGGCCGCCCCCTAGGGGGCCAAAGGGTTCCACGACACATCATAAGTTGGCTCAAATTGCGACAGAAACACTCTTTGAATCTGGTAACGTAGGAGCAAAATCGGCAATACTAAATGATCCAAGGCTCGCGATTCTTCCTGCCCAAAAGCTTCGCTGCGTCGGCGTCATTCTCTATCTGCTCCTTCTCGGAATTCCATTGGATGGTTCGGCCCGTTCGGAAGGCGATGTTCGCTAGGTGTGTGGTCGCCGTGGAACTGTGTGTCGTTTCGACATCAGAAGCCGGCCTTTTGCGGGTCTGCACACATTCAAGGAAATTTCTCACATGGGCTAGATGCTGATCAGAGCCCTCGCCTCGAATTGTGGCAGCCCTGCCGACCCAAATATCTCGTGCGCTACCCCAAGGATTTGGAAATCGATTCTGCTTAGCAGCCTCGATCTCGCGTTTGTAGAATGCTTCCGGACTCTCAAATGTTCCGCGGGTTTCCGGTAGAACGTCGTAGCCGGATCGGTCCAGCACAAGCGTGGCATCAGTTCCATAGAATGCAATTCCGTAGGAACGGTCGTGAAGAGGGCTTGCGTTCAGAAGGCGGTTGGAATAGGTAAGCAAGAAGCTGGAGTATTCATAGAGGACCTCCAGAGTATCCGGTGTTTCCCGGTTGTCCTGGATATGGTATTTCCCACCCATCGCGGACACCCTTTTGGGAGCCGACTCCTTCATGGCCCATTGGATCGTGTCAATGTGGTGCACTCCCCAGTCGGTCGCATACCCTCCTGCATAGTCCCAGAAGTATCGGAAGTTAAAAATGAATCGATTGGGATTGAAGGGGCGTTTGGGAGCTGGCCCAAGCCACATCTCGTAATCCAAGCCCGATGGAGGATCGGAATCCGGGAAGTTTCCCATCCCAAACGGGGATTCGTTTTGATAGTTCCATGCAGATACTCGGCTAATCTTCCCGAGTTTCCCAGATTGAACTAGTTCAACGACATCCTTGTAGTGCTTTCCCGAACGCTGCTGAGTGCCGACTTGCACAACTCGGCTATGCTTGTGGGCCGCTTCCACGATTTTTCTTCCCTCTTGAATACTGTGTGCCAGAGGCTTTTCCACATAGACATCTTTTCCCGCTTGGCATGCTTGAATCGTCATGTACCCGTGCCAGTGATCAGGCGTGGAGATGACCAGTACATCGATATCCTTGCGCTCAAGTACCTGGCGGAAGTCCTTATAGCCGGCCGCCTTGCCTGGGACTGTCTCAATAGCGCGCTCCACGTTCGGTTGCCACACATCGCAGCACGCCACGACCTCCACGTTCTCACATCTCAGAAAGTCTCTGAGGTTACCCCTTCCCATGTTTCCAATCCCAATAAAGCCGCACCTGATTCGGTTATTGGCACCCAATACCTTTGCCCGAGAAAGTTCGGTGCTTATGACTGCTCCAATCATTCCCAAGCCCGATTTCCTAGTGAAATTTCTACGATTCATTGTGCCGTCTCCCTTCGATTAGGATGATTTACTTGGTTGGTTTTGAAGTGAGGTTTTCATAAAAGAACAGCCCCTTCTTCCCAACTGCGATCAGGTCTAAGTCGCCGTCCTTACCTATATCTACAACAGGAAGCTGCATTCCCACTCCCATGTCGACGTTGTAGTCGATAACCCTTTTTATCCAGGAAACAGCTGGCGCTCTCCGCAACTCATACCAGACGATGATTCCCGGATCTAGGGACCCTGGGTCTGACACGCCATGCCCCCAGAAGCGTTTTCCGGTGATCAGATCAAGGTCGCCGTCGCCATCCATATCTGCAAGTGCTGCCGAATGAGATTGCGACCAACTTTCGTCAATGACATGGGAATGCCAGTGACTTCGTCCGGCCTTCTCCGTCACTTGTTCCCACCAATAGATACCGTAGTCGTGGCCGGCTCCCGTGACCACATCCGCATCCCCGTCACCATCAACATCGAAGACAAGGATGTTTCCTGGTGCATTAGTCCTTGGGCTAGGAATGATTCGAAAATCGAGGTGGGGCAGCCACTCACCATTCGAGCTATCCGGGGGGGCTTCATACCAGCCTGTGGGCGTAACAATATCCATGCGCCCGTCGCGATTGATGTCACCAAATCCCATTCCATGGCCGTTCCCCTTCGGCGAGATCTCACGTTTCATCCAGGTGGAAGTACCATTTTCATGGCGGTAATCGAACCAAACAATTGGCCCTCCAGGCATGTTGGGAAAGAGAGCATGGAGCTGCCCACGCTTCTCCAAATCGACAAAGAAGAGAAACTCAATTGATCCATCCGTCGATCCAATCCTGTGTTCCTTCCAACCGTTCCCATCCCAATTGCCTTTGGGGTTCTCAAACCAGGAAACACGTTTGTCCATGTAGAAGCATGTGAGTATGTCCACGAAGCCATCTTGGTTAACGTCAAAAGAGATGTCGCTCAAACTGTCGAAATGGATGTCCCATTTGGGTATGTTGCGAATGAAGTGAGGCTTCCAAGTTGGACCCTCATACCACCTAGGCCCAGCGACGATATCCAGGACTCCATCATTGTTGACGTCCGCAACAGCCGCGGTTTCGTAGGCGTCTGCATCGAGCTTGTGCTTGGCAAAAGGAATTGGCTTCGCAGGATGAAACTGTCCCACCACCACGCGGACCATCAGATAGAAAGTTACGAATCCAACCAAGGACAGGGCACTGAAGTTGAACTTGATTCTCATGCTAGCGGTAGAGTGTCGTATTGAACTGCGATTGTATGCCCGGTTCGGGCTGACTCGAGGATCGCATCACAAACAACAGCTGCCTTATACCCATCTTCGAATGTGGCCACATCGGGTGAGAGAGGTAGGTCGTTCGCAATGGCATTGCACATGCGATAAGCCATATGAACAAAGGTATTCTCCCAACCAATGATATGTCCGTGAGGCCACCAATGCTTCATATAGGGGTGAAATGCTTCCGTCACATTGATGGAGTGAAACCCAGCCGCCAAATCATCATCATCTTCACGAAAGTAGACATTTAGGTAATTCATGTTCTCTAGGTTAAAGTGAATGCTTCCTTTTTCAGCATTGAGCTCGATGGTCTCGTAGTTTTTTCGCCCCGGGCAAAAGCGCGACCCTTCGAGAAAACCAATGGCACCGTTCCGATACCGAACGATGGCTTCGAAAGCGTCATCCACGTCTACCCTATTCTTGCTCTGTGGATCAGATGGTGAAGGTCGCTCATCTACAAATGTTGCAGTGATGGCACCCACTGAGTCAGGTTCGCCGCACAGCCAACGAGCCAGATCCACAATATCGGGAAAATCGCCAAGTGCACCGGAACCGGCAATCTCACTGTCCATTCTCCATACTCTGGGAAATTGGGGATTGACGGACAGCTGGCTCCGAGGTCTTTAGCCAAATCTAGGGCCTCGTTCCAAGACCTTGCTGCGAAGGCATTCATCATGATGCCAAGTTCATTGCCTATGCCATCCTTGAGAAGAGCTAGCTCTGGATAACCGACAGGGACAATATGCAGGGCTCAAGAAATGGCCGCAGCAACCAAATCTGAAAGAATTGACAGTACGATATCATATAGGATATTGTCAACGGAATTTTCATTAACCTGGCGATGATGCGAGTGAGGCTTTTGGGTCTGATTTGCCGGGATTGCAGCTGTTTTAAAACCCTTGCTTCAAAGCAGTTGACCGGCAAAACCTGGTTGCGAGGCCAAATCAAACCAGACTATTTCGAGTTCAAGGAAAAAAACCTGATGTCCAGGAACCAATTCGCCCTCGTCTCATCGATCCTGTATCTCTCGCTATTTGGCTGCGCTAACGCGAATCGCCCAGCCCAATACATCTCCAGGGAGGTCGAGGGCAACTACGATTTGAACTTACAGATTAAGGGTTCTTCAGCAAACGTCTACTTCTCTTCCAATGCGGATCGCTCGAGACGGATCTCTCTGGAAATCAGTGCTCAGGGCTTCAAGGTGGTTCGACATTTGGGTTTCAACTCGCAGGTCCTCAAGAACTATACAGGCAGCGGGCGGGGCTCGTGGCATGTGCGGGTATTGAAGAAAGGGAATTTCTACCGATTTTGGGTGAATGAATCGACTGGTTGGATTCGCGATCCACTAGGTGTCTGGGAAACTGACGATCCAGTTTCAAAATCCGAGCCTATGAGGGCCTTTGTCGGGGTCGAGACGCCGGAAGGGACCTCTGCCGAGACCTTCAAGGTGACCACGCTGCCTTGGTTGCAACAGGTGACCAAGCCCGTGCTTCTGCATGGGCCTGAGGGCACTTTCAAAGAAGGCCATGTCCTTCCTGGTGGGATCATTCATCACAGCGAGACCTATTACATGTATTTCACAGGTTCTCGCCATGGGAACCAAGAGGGAGGAGGAGCACGGGAAATCGGTGTCGCTAGTAGCTCCGATCTCACAACATGGAAGGTTCAACCAGAACCGATCGTCAGGGTCGGGGCTGGTGATTCCTGGGAACCAACTGGCCTTTACTGTTCTGGGGCTGTAATCACTCCAGACAACAAAATTGCGATCATGTATGCGGCTCAAGATTTTCCCAACTGGGGCGGATTCGGACTCGCATTGGCGGATCATCCGCTCGGGCCATTTCGAAAACACTCGGCCAACCCGGTATTCAAATTTTCTGGTCCGGCACATGAATTCGATCTTGTGCAAGTGAATCAGAGAGATCACCGCTACTTCTTATTTTTTTCTGGCTTCACCAAGAAGCCGCAACGGGGGCCTGCGGGGGACCGCGGATATCTCATCTACAGCGACGATCTGACTCACTGGACAACAGATCCGCGCAATCCAGTCTTTAGTCCTGAAACCTTGGACAACTGGGATTCCATCCATGTGCGGCCACGTAGCCTAAACAAGATCGGGGATACCTGGTACCTGTGGTACGAGGGCAATAACCACTGGGATCCCGGTACAAAGCGGCCTGATGGATCCGATCACAACGGCTGGTGGGATACAGTCGGTTTGGCCCGTTCCAAAGACTTAGTCAATTGGGAATACTATCCGAGAAATCCGGCGTTGCCGGCACTAGGCATCAGCAAGGATCAGTTTGACCATCAATGGGTCGGCTGGCCTCGAATGGTCATCAATGATGATGTTGGCTACATCTTCTATGTGGGCGGAGCGGATATTGGAATGCGCACGATTCCCCTCGACAAATTGACGGACTGGAGCGACGAGGGGGGCAAACGAATGGATCTCATCAGACAGTGATAGTGTTTGCGGTAAAATAACGCGACTGCCACGTTGAACCCAGAACCTGTGAACTCACAACCGCACAATCTACCGCGATATCCAAACCGACTGCATCTTGAGCCGGTTGGTTAGCCGACAGTTTTCAGCAGGGTCATGCGATGGGCAGCCAGGCCGCTCGTTTCGGGAAAGAAACGGGATCGGGCTTGCATTCGCAGGGCTGGCAATAACCTGGGTTATGTAAGAAATCAACTGTGCAAAGAAACGCGTCGCGTTAGACCACAATCAGCCGCTCGCTCAGAGCACTCAATCAATGGGAGCGTAAGACTCCGTTTGCTCCCAGCCATAGGAGAGACCAGATGATTCGACTTGGAGAGATTGGTCGGATACGGTCCCAAGCCAAGAACCTCGCCCTGGGCTTATGCCTCGCTACAATCGTCCCTTGGCGACTTCTCTGTTTCGAATTGATCGATAACTCGCACCTTGGGGAAAAAGGTGTTCCCTTCGGCAAGTCGGGCAAGGAATTAGCCCGGTATCAGACATTCATTGCTGACAAGAATCGGTCGCTAGAAACGGTGCAGATCAAGATACGCAAGGTAGGAAACGGAGATCATTCTGATCTTTCCATGAAGCTGTACGAGACGGCCTATGAGAAGCCAGCGCGCACCCAAGGCAAGCCTCTTGCATCAACAATTGTCTTCGCCAACTCAATCGGCTCAGACTGGACGCAGATCCGCGTGCCATTGCGATTCACCGGATTGCAAGCCGGTAAACGCTACGCCTTGGTTGTCACGCAGAATTACCCTAGTAACTCAAATCATTTCGAATGGTGTTGGAACATTGATGCCTCGAAGCGTCTCGCGTCGGGTCGCCTGGATCAGTCTCATGGGGAAAGTGAACCACAGTGGATTGCCGAGTCGCACCAAGGAAACTGCTGGATGAAACTCCGGGTTCACCCTGGTACCCTAGCGCTTGGGCGGCCAACTAAGATTCGAGCGAACTACCCGCTGGTGAGAAGAAGTGCAAGAATCGCAGAGTCTAAGTCCATTGAGGGTGATTTTATCTTGCAGGGTACCGTTGCAGTTCAGGGTCCCGACCCGACAGCCCGTGTTTTCTTTGCTGCTTCAAATGACCGGAAAGACGCTTGTTTCTTTTCAATCAAGAAAGGACATCTTTCGCTAATCCGGGCCAAGGGTGGCAACGAAACTATAATCCGGCAAGAGAGTTTTCGACCTCCTCTTGGCCCGTGGAAGCTCAGACTCCAGAAGCGGGGGATCTACTACCTACTCAACATCAACGATCAAGATGATTGGGTTACATGGGTGGCCCACCCTTCTGGGGAGGTTTTCTACTCAGTGCCTGGAAGATTTTCTTGGAGATCCTACTCTGCCTTGGAACCTTCTTCGGGTTATGTTGGCCTTGAAGGAACCGGAGACATTGCTTTTTCTGATGTTCAGATCTCGCCAATAGGGTTAGGCACCGGATCGCCAGACATTCCAGTTGTCTCCTATTCGGACATTCAGGGAACTTGGAACGAATCGCAGTGCTTCCCCGGCGCTGTCCTTGAAGACGGCAATGGGAAGGCTTATCGAGACAAGCAAGGGTACGCATATCTTTACGTCAACGGTAGTGATGCGGGATCCGATGAGCAGGAAAGTGGAGGTGTGATCCGAATAGGAGTCGTTCGAAGTCGCGACCTAGTGAACTGGGACTGGTGCAATAGGGGGAACTTCGTATTGGAGGCCACGAAGGGAGCCTGGGATGGCGTGTCGGTCTTCGCGAATGGAGCGATGGCCGTGGTTGATGGCGGGACGCCAAAGTTTATGATTCAGTATGCGGGTTACGGTGGAAACGGCACGGCTGGGGGGTGGAACGGACAGGGCTACGCCTTCAGTCGGCATCCAGAGGGACCCTTTGTGAAGGACGCCAAGAACCCTGTGATTGGTAGTGATGTCGGTATGCATGAAGGACACTTCACAAAGGTGTCAAATCTCTTCTATTACTTCCGAACACTCTTCCACAAGGGTGACAGGGCCTACTACTCGACCGGTACAGACCTCTATGAGTGGACCCACAATCCTAGACCAATTTTGAGTCCAAAACCTGGCGCTTGGGATGGCGAGCATGTGCGTGCAAGATCTGTAAACAAGGTGGGTAACACATGGTACTTGCTCTATGAAGGTGCCAGCCGGGACGTCGGTCGAGAAGCAATAATGCCTGAGAGATGGTGGGATTCTGTCGGCTTGGCAAAGTCGAAGGATTTGACAACATGGATTCGATCATCATTAAATCCGTTCATTCCCCAGCAACCAGGCGATCGATTCGATAGCACTTGGACCGGATGGCCCAGAATGGTTCTCGAAGGAGAGAATGCCTTTATCTACTATGCAGCAGGAGGGTACGACTTCATGAAGCCCCGCCACCAGGCGGGCGTAGGCCTACTCGTTCTTCCGGTGGCTCAACTCACTGGATTCTGATCTAAGCCGGGTTGCGCAGCGCTAACCCAGACGCGGTTGTTGAGACTTGGCTGAACAAAGGTATCACAGACGGTGGCGGTCGTTGTGTAACGGGTCGACCGCTGCTCTCAACCAGTTCTTGGCGGGCTCCACCACGAGTATCGATTGGCGAAAGTCGCTTGACTTCGATTCGTTCGCGTGACGTATCAGATTTTTACGGACTACAGGTCAACTTTAGCGGGCGTGATGGCTGGACGTGGTGTGGGTAGTCAATACCAGGTCCGCAGCATGGCAGGGCGTTACGGAAGGTCCTAGGGCCGCCTGTGTGGAGACGAGCAGGTTGCCGACGCAGAGACGCGATGCGGGAGTGAGCCGGTCCTCTGTGCTCTCCCAGCAGAGACTTGTCGTCCGGCACACGCGTGGTTGCACCGCTCCTACGAGACGAAAGAAAGCAAGGAGACGACCGAAGCAGCGTAGGAGGGGCTCGCTTCGGTCCGCTCGCCATCGTCAGCGCGTGGGACTACAAATCTGCCTCAGCGGTCACAGAGCGCAGAATCCTAACAGCAGGGAAGCCTCGAGAGGGTTCGCTTCCTGCCTGCTCGGAATTTGCTCATCCGAAGCCGTCTTTTCTTTGAACTCCCTGCCATGCCGCGGACGCCGTATGGTCCAAAAACCAAATGAAGGGCGGTCGTTGGCGCAAAGAATACGATCTCGTCTTGAATCCTCCAGAGTCAACGCCTGACTGCAAGCTTCCGCTTGTTGCAAGTCGCAGCAACTACCCCGCCCTTCACTACAACAGACCACTGATGGTGACGATCCCGTCGAAGTTTGATCTCCACCTCAGGCTGCCTGACGATAGTAGTAGTTCAGCATTCCACCCAGCCGCTGGCGGCATTGGATCGCCCCCATGCTGCTGGCGTAAGGCTCTTCTTCAATGATGAGCCGGTTGCCCAGCCCTTGGTGGTTGCGCTCGCGATGATAATGCACAACGAATTCGTGAACCGCCTTCCGCAACGAGCCTTCTCCGAACAGGATCATCTGCTCTTAAACAGGATTCCTTGATGGTTCTGACAAAGCGTTCCGCGTGAGCATTCAAATTCGGCGAGCGTGGCGGCAGTTTCACGGATTTCACTCCACTGGTACCCAGAGTCTCCAGAAACTCTGCCGTGAACAAGGGGTCTCGGTCATGGATCAAGTACCGTTTCCCGACCAGGAAGGCTTCCGCAGCATCATTGAGATTGGTGCGACTTGGCTCATCCAAAACCCATTTGCCCGCTTGGCCAGTCCGGCTATCTCCACCCGTCGCGTCGAAAGGTTGATTAGGAACAGCACCAGGAACCTCGTCAAACCTTCGCGAGTCCAAGCCTCGACCATGAAAAAGTCGGCGGCCACAATCACTTCTCTATGCTGCGACAGGAACTCCTTCCAGGTTGTCTGTCGCTTTCGTTCGGGCGCCGGTTCCAGACCGTGCTCCTTAAGGATGTTGGCAATAGTACCCCGGCCGACTTGATACCCAAGATTGCCCAGCGCCCCTTGTATTCTCCGGTAACCCCAATCGCGGTTCTCCGTGGCCATGCGGACTACCCACTGCTGGATCTCATCCTGCGCGCGAGGGCGTCCGGGGCCACGCTGCTTGCTGCCGTCATCCTTTCTAGCGATCAGTTTTCGGTGCCACGCCAAGAGTGTCTCCGGCGTAACGATGGTGGCCAGTTCGTGAAGGACTCGCCTTCTAAGTTTCTTGGCCCTGACTGCTAAGCGACGGCGCTGGTCGTCGTTTAGGCGCAGCCGCCTGCTACCAAGTTGCTCGTGTAGCACGCGGTTCTCTTCCTGGAGGTAGTCGATGACTTCTTGTTGCTGTTGGTTTAGGTAGCCAGCGAGAGAGATCAGTAACAGTCGAAATGGATCCAACGTCATGCGCATCAGGTCAGCGTAGCAGATAGTCTGTTCTGACACGCCATCTCCGCCGTCGAGCGGAATCTCTATCCTGCTGTGACTTCAAAGGGATTAAATATTTGGACACTACGCCATTCCCGCTTCCAATTGGCACCGCGAAATCCTCGACGAGCGCCTGAAGGACCTCGAAGCCGATTCGGTCGCCGGTGACGGCTGGGAGGTTGTGCAGGAATGTTTGTTGCGCTGCTTCGACCCCGCCGCAGGCCTATTTTCGTCCAGAACTGGCGCTGCGAATTCTTGCAAGGATGTTTCCTACTTCAGTCGCAACGCATTCGCCGCGGTTCTTGTAACGCCCCGTCGATCTCGAAAGCGGACTATCGCATGGACCAAAAGCGATGAACTCAGGTGTCTCATCTGAAATTCTCCGGAATGTCCTCTGGACTTCGCGCGATTTAGGATCTTTCAGGTCCGCAACGATGGCCGAACGAATTCTGGATGCTTCCTTTCGTAGATACGGTTGGAAAGCTGCTACGGAGCCGGGGCAGAAGCCATAACACTGCTCGGATGACTTGGGCGCAGTAATATGACCTTTTCTGAACGCAATTTGTGGATCGCTAGTTCCAAGATAGATGTTCATCAAAGATAGCGCCACGTTGTGAAGACTGACCTCCTGAGTTTCAGTCAAACCTAACTTCTCAAGTTCTGCCTTGACGCCGGGATCAACTGGTCCACCCCTATTGCCAGCCGTTTCGTATGCAACCAGAATGGCATTCAGACCTAGTACGACGCTGGGAAATACCTCTGGAGGGACAGGTTCGAAATCCTTGCACATTCCCGTTTTGGGATTGAACGGATCATTGCTTCCTTCACAGCCCCCGCTAACGCAGAGCTCGCTGGGTAGTTTGCAATCGTCCGTAAGAACGCAGTTGCAATTTGCCTTGCCGGGAAGACTTATGATCGTCTCCTGCCCGTGAGCAATTTGCGTGCCTAGTGACAGCAAGCAACACATCACGAGAGCCAAGCCCGGAGTCAGTGTTGTCAATAGGAGTCGACCGTGCCGATGTTCCATGAAAGTCTCCTCTGATGGCAAACAGCCGCCATCCGAACCGGACGTGCGGTTCTCCCGCATCCGCCTCTCGGACGAGTCTTACACCCGTGCACAGGCGACATCAGTGCAAAGGGCCGAAACTGGAACACCGGCTCGCGACGGACCTGATGTCGCCGCCTTAAAATAAGGATGCGCCCGCCTAGGAGCGAGGGAAAGCCTCTTCGACTCGCCTCGCCAAGATCGCCTGTTGTTCCGGGTAGTCAGACAGCCGCTGCAATAGCGCCTCAAGTTCGCCAGCGATGATCTCGGTCCGCTGAGCACGATATTCCGCGGGCAGGGGTATCTGTGCAACCCACGCGGCGAGCGCGACACCGAATGAACGATGTGGGTAGGTTTCATCCTGTCGCAATTCATCGAGTGCCTGCCAGTAGAGCCTAAGAGCCTTGGACACTGCCCAATCAAGGAACGCCAGGTCAACATCGCTGTTGGAAATGCCCTGTGCAACAAACCCTAG
>Ga0187893_10002969_pt1 | contig 35661 bp, 37 predicted proteins | sample MA1701074metaG_FD_139574 | JGI IMG/M metagenome (GOLD analysis project Ga0187893, IMG submission 139574) | White microbial mat communities from a basaltic lava cave in the Kipuka Kanohina Cave System on the Island of Hawaii, USA - MA170107-4 metaG ...
CGCATGCCACGGGTCGCGACCGAAGGGATCGAACAACGCAATGGACGCAAGTAGGGGGCCATGCAATTATCGAGCAACCGAATTCCAGCCCTGGTTGTGTGTTGGTTCAGCGTGAAATAGAGAGCGGGCGCGCTCCGTTAGCGAGTATAACGCCAAATCCGAGGGGCAGTTCGCACTGCCGGAAGCAGTGGCGGCCCGGCGGAAGGGGGCAGCGGCCGAAACCGCAACTGGTTTCAAATTGACCGACCAATCATTGCCCCGCGCAGTGTCGATGTCGAATCGAACCATCAGGTTAAAGCGCGTGAAATGATTGGACCCGTCAATTCCCCGTTGACCGGCCAATCGACTTGTCTTTTCTATCGCTTCGCTCTGATTTTCAGTGAAGTCACGATCGGCCGATCAACGGCAAAAACAATATTGAACATACGCGCTGCCAAGCTCCTCAACAAGCAGCCGTGTCGGCGGCATCACGCTGGTGCATTCCTGCTGCGGGCGTTTGCAAGCGGAGTGCGCCGTGTTTCAGTTTCCGGATAGCGCGTGGTCCGCCCGAAATCGGATAAAGGGCTGGGTTTTCCGGCCCGTGGCTGGTGTCTGTGTAGGGCGTGTGTCTCCAGCGCGCTCTGTTTGCCCATGCATTTCGACATTTCGTGGGGCTCCTGGCCAGACGGTCCCAACCGTCACATTGCGGCGCAGACATGCGATGTTTCCCAAAGCACCGATTCCTGCTCAAATGCCTTTCGATATCTGTCGATCACCGCCCGGATTGCCCGGCGCGCCTCTTTCGTATCGGGATGTACCAGCAGCAGCACCTTTGTCCGCTCATGACCGATATTACCCGCGGGTCCGCGCCATTGTCCCTCGGCGTCCCACACTGTCATCCCGTTCGAAAATCGCGACGTGACCTCATCGCGCAGGAAGAGCTGCCACTCCAGTTCGCTGACCGATCCTTTCGGGCGCGCACCACCAAAGTAGAGCGTGGTCTTAAGCTGCGGCGTAGCTGACCCACACGTCTGCACAGCCACAGGTTGTGCCGTCGCAATATGAGCCGTCACGCCGCCAATTACGATCCCGAATACGAGCGCGCCCGCGCCCACCCAAGCTGCCATTGTTCTCACAAATCCCTCCCGCGCGGATGACGTGCGAAACGAGTATATCAGGACAGCCGGAACTCTCGCGCGAGGAGGTCCGGAACATTTCCTCGGCCTCATAACCTGTTGCGGAGGCGCCTACTTCTCCATTGTTCCTCGAGCTGGAGTGCATGGTCGGCAAACCGGAAGTTGAGCGTCCGCACCCCGACGCCCTACAGAGCGGGATCTATTCGTCAAGCGGCTTGCTGGCGACGAATCTGCCGCTGTTTCCAGTCCGCCTCCAGCTTCCGGTCGCGCTCCGGGTGGATCTCCTGTTGCCGCCCCACCAGCATGTCCTTAGGCGTGATGTAGCTGGTGGCGCTGTTCAGGCGGACGTTGTTGTAATGATCCACGTATCCCTGCACCAGAGCTTCCAAAGCCACTTACCCTACACTTTCTTCTCTGTCCGGCAATCCCTCCAGACCACGTACAATGTCCTCGGGATTTGAATTCTCATCGACACCATTCTCTCAACACTAGGAGCGTGCTGGGTTTCAAAGCCCGGCGGTGCGACCGTAGGCGATTCTGCAGGCATCTATGTAGGGACAGGCCCTAAACAAGCGGCAGTTGGGGGATGTACTGGAAATGTTGGTCTCGCGTAATCAGCAGCAGGTCATGTTCCAATGCGAGTGCTGCGATCCAGAGGTCGTTGTCGGGAATTGGTGTGCCGGCGCGCTTGAGCTGAACGAACAAACGGGCGTAGTGCTCAGCCGTCTCACGATTGGGAAGCAAAACCCCGACAGTCGTCTTGGCGAGTAGCTTTTGCAGCAGGACCTCGTTCCGGTGCTGCTGGGCGCCTCCATAGAACCCCGCCTTGATCTCCGCCAGAACCACCAGCGGGATCCAGATTTCCTCACAGGCTCCCAGCCACTCTCCTAGCGCAGTATCACCTTGGAAGAGATCGGTCAGCCGGCTCGTGTCAAGCGCAACTCTCACTTCCACTTGTCCCAATCAATCTTGCGCTGTGAGGCCAAGACCTCGTCGAAGGCCGGATCTGAAGTCCACTGGCCGACGAGATCCGAGAAGTCCGCCCGGTGCTTGCGTCCGATCGTCGCCAGGGTGAGCTCGTCTAAAACTACCTGATTGAGACTCTGCTTGCGTTGCGCAGCCTTCTGGCGGAGAATGCGGTCGACCTCGCGCGGAACGCCTCGGATCGTGTATTGGATCAGCTCTGCCTGCTGATTCATGTTTTCATGATAGCATAATATGTAGGCAAAATTTGTCGACCATCGTGATCACCCGAAATCCTCCGTGATCACCCGAAATCCTCCACGAGGAGAGCGTGAGAGCTGATTTCGTATTGTCCCGGATTGACGTAGGTGAGGCGGTACAATCCGTCGGCGTTGGTGATGGAGGATTTTGCGCCGGAAAGTAGTTAGGCTTAAAACATTTCAACTCGAAAATGTAGAAGCTCTAGGTTCGGGGCGAAGGCCCCGAAGAATTTTTTTTCTATGGGCAGCAAGCGCAATTCGGCGGAGATGCCATTGGGTGGTGATGAAGGCTTACGACTTCAGCTTGTGGCTGATTCAGAAGGTAGAGAACTTTACGCGATCCTACCGCTTCAGCCTCGGCGATAGACTTGTGTCGGGAGTCATCGACATTCTTCTGAGTCTGGTGGACGCAGCATACTCCCGAGAGAAGGGAAAGATCCTTTTGGAGGTGAACGCATGTTGAACCGGATGCGCTTCCGGCTGCGACTGGCCCGTCCGCCGCTGTCCCGAATTGCTCGGTGCAGGCTTTGAACCAGGCCGTCAGCAAGCGGCCTGCTGAATCCTTTCCAAACCACAGGCATCCAATGGTCATATGATCACGATCCGACCCGCCAATGAGCGCGGCCACGCCAATCACGGCTGGCTCGACACTCACTTCAGTTTCTCTTTCGCCGATTACTATGATCCCAATCACATGGGTTTTCGTTCCCTGCGCGTCATCAATGACGATCGCGTCGCCGGCGGCGCTGGTTTCCCCATGCACCCGCATCGAGACATGGAGATCATCACCTATATGCTCGAAGGCGCCCTCGCTCACAAGGACAGCATGGGACACGGCGCTACTGTCAGCACAGGTGAGGTGCAGCGCATGACCGCTGGGAAGGGAATCCTCCATAGCGAATTCAACCCTTCGCAAGCTGAGTCCGCTCATCTGCTTCAGATCTGGCTACTGCCGCGCGCTCGTGGACTTGATCCTTCCTATGAGCAGAAGTTGTTCCCAGCGGAACAGAAGCGGGATCGCCTCGCGCTCATCGCCTCTCCCGACGGCCACGAGGGATCTCTCAGGATCGAACAGGACGTTTCGCTCTACGCAAGCCAACTCCAGGAAGGCGCGTCCGTGAGCCATTCCCTCGAGCCCGGACGTCATGCGTGGATCCAGGTGGCCCGTGGAGAGTTGAATCTCAACGGCATCGCGCTCAAAGAAGGCGATGGCGCCGCGATCAGCGACGAGCAGAGTCTATCGATTCGCTCGACGGCGGGCGCTGAGTTTCTGCTTTTCGACCTGAACTGATGGCTCGAGCCGCCGTCTCCAAGAGCGATCTTGTTCCTACTCTAAGATTAAACGTGGATAGGGACACCACTGTAGTCGGCTTGATCTCGGATACCCATGGATTGCTACGAGAAGAGGCATTGCTTGCGCTGGCAGGATGCGATCTGATCCTTCACGCTGGTGATCTCGGTAAGCCTGAAATCATCGACCGGCTGCAGGCTGTGGCGCCACTCGTGGCCGTAAAGGGAAACATCGACAAAGGGGCTTGGGCGTCCGTTTTGCCGAAAACGGCTGTCGTGGCGGCGGGCTTCCTCTTGATCTATGTGCTTCACGATATTCAGGAGCTTGATATGGATCCTGTCGCCACTGGATTTAACATCGTGATCAGTGGCCACTCACATCAGCCCTCCCGAACCGAGCGTTCCGGTGTTCTCTACGTGAACCCAGGAAGCGCCGGACCCCGGCGTTTTCGGTTGCCAATCACTGTTGCGCGCCTCGATTTGGGACGGTCACCTTGGAAAGTCGACTTCATTTCCCTGGCATAGAGTTGCCCGCGTCCATGACCTCCACGTAGACTGATTCTGTTGCGACTGTTCCTCTCTCGCCGCATTCCTCCCTTCGACCGCATGGTCCTGATCGAGAGCGGTTCGCGCCATCTCCTCGAGGATCTCATTCCCGGCCTGTATGAAATCTACGGCCAGAATCTGCAACTAGATCTGGTGACCTGCTATGCCGGGCTGCCGAAGTCTTTCCGGGAATCCCAAGGCCGGGTCTTCCGGGTCACCGACTACACCGGAGGTACATCGCGCAGGCGGCTCTACAACGAGCTGGCCTCCCGGCGCTATTCGGTTTGCGGCATCCTCTGCTCCGGCGAACCGATCATGACCAAGTGGAAGTGGGTGCTGGCGGCCCGCCTCAGATCCAAGCTTTTTCTCCTCAACGAAAACGGGGACTACTTCTGGTTCGACTACAGTCAATGGCGCACGATCCGGCATTTCATCCTGTTTCGCGCCGGACTGGCCGGAGCGGGCGCAGTGCGCACACTCACGCGACTCGCTCTGTTCCCCCTCACTCTGGCATATCTGCTACTCTATGCTGCTGCGGTTCACATCCGCAGGAAAATGCACGCATGAAAGCCATTCTCGTTCACCAACCCGGCGGACCCGAGCAACTGAAGCTGGAAGACGTTCCGGTCCCCGCGCCAGGACCGGGACAAGCCCTGGTAAAGATCGCGCTCTCGGGTTTGAACTTCATTGACATCTATTTCCGCACGGGCCTGTACAAAGCCGATCCGCCGTTCAGGATCGGCATGGAAGCTGCGGGCGTTGTCGAAGCCGTTGGCGCAGGGGTGACTGAAGTAACTGTGAGCGATCGGGTGGCCTATGCGATGAATCGCGGATCGTATGCAGAATATGCAGTTGTCCCAAGTGCTCAACTCGTGAAGATCCCCGATGGCCTCGATTTTGCGCAAGCTGCCGCGGCAATGCTGCAGGGCATGACGGCCCACTACCTGACGCACTCGACGTTCCATTTGAAGAAGGATGACTCCTGCCTTGTGCACGCAGCGGCAGGCGGAGCTGGTCTGCTGATTGTGCAGATGGCCAAGCGGCTCGGAGCGACCGTGGTCGGGACAGTCTCGACGCAAGCCAAGGCTGAGAAGGCGCGCGCCGCCGGAGCCGATCACGTCATCCTTTACACCGAGCAGGAATTCGACGTCGAGGTGAAGCGAATCACGGATGGGCGCGGCGTGGATGTGGTTTACGATTCGGTCGGCGCGGCCACGTTCGAAAAGAGCTTAGACTCGCTGAAGCCTCGTGGTTTGATGGTTTCCTTTGGCAACGCCAGCGGCCCCGCTCCTCCGGTGCAGCCTCTTCTGCTGAATCAAAAAGGATCGCTGTTCCTGACCCGCCCCACACTGGCACACCACTGCGCCAACCGGGAAGAGCTTTTGTGGCGGGCGGGCGATGTACTCGGCTGGGTCCACTCCGGTTCGTTGAAGCTGCACATCGAAAAGACCTATCCGATGACGGAGGCGGCACAAGCCCACATTGACCTCGCCGGCCGCACGACCACGGGCAAGCTTCTGATCGATCCCGCGCGATGAACGTGGATCCTTCCGTTGTTTTTGGGGAACGCTGTCTCGCGGTGCGGAAACGCCTGGCGGATATTCGTTTGGATGCCTTGATCGTTTCCGCTCTACCCAATGTGCGTTACCTCACGGGATTTACAGGGAGCAACGGACTGTTGGTGGTCAGCGTCGATCACGCCACTCTGATCACGGATCCCCGCTATGATTTGCAGGCGCACCAGCAGGCTCCGAACTGCCGCATTCGAGTGGTGCGGGGGTCGCCCTGGAAGCCGGTTCCGGCGATCCTCCGGCGCCAAAAGGCTCGACGTACGGGTTTTGAAGCCCACAATCTCGCCCATGCCCGTTGGGATGAGCTTCGTGGCAAGGCCGGCAAACAGGTTCGACTGAAGCCGGCCGGGACCATCGTGGAAGAGCTGCGCATGGTTAAGTCGCCCCCCGAGATCGATGCGATTCGGCAGGCGGTCGAGGTCAACTCCAAGGCATTCCGGGCCGCGATGGGACGGTTCCGCGCATCGATGACCGAACGCGACCTGGCAGCGGAGATCGACTACCAGATGAAACGGCTTGGCGCGGAAAACCCGTCTTTTGAGACGATTGTCGCCTCCGGACCGCGTTCCGCTTTGCCGCACGCGCGCCCGGAGAAGAGTCCGATCCTGGTTAATGAGTTATTATTAATAGACATGGGAGCCCACTGTGGGGGCTACGCGAGCGATATGACTCGCATGGCCGTCCCGGGCCGGCCGTCTCAAAAGATGAAACAGCGTTACAAGGCCGTCCTGGAAGCCCAGTTGGCTGCCATCGATGTGGTACGTGCTGGCGTCAAGGTGACCGATGTGGATCGCCAGGTTCGTGATGTGCTCGGCAAGGAACTGGAACCGCTGTTCGTGCATTCCACAGGTCACGGACTTGGCCTTGAGATTCATGAGCCGCCGCGACTGGCGAAAAAGGAGAAAGCCCGGTTGCAGCCTGGCATGGTGATCACCATTGAGCCCGGAATCTATGATGCGAACTGGGGAGGCATCCGGATCGAGGATACCGTTCTCGTCACTCCATCCGGCTGCGAGATCCTGACACCCACATCCAAGGACTTATTGACCCTCTGACTCAATGACACTGGAAGAGATAAAGCAACTCATCGACCTCGCCAATGAAAGCGGCGTGGCCGAGCTCGAAGTCGAGCGGGGCGGGAATCGCGTGCGAATTCGGCGGGTGATTGGGGGGGCCGCTCAGGAGATCGTCCTTCATCCCGCAAACTCGCTCGTGGCCGCGGCTCCGTCGGCGGCCGTTCCCGTTTCGGGGGGGCCTCCGGCAACCGATCCGACCCTCGTGCTCGTAAAGGCTCCGATTGTCGGAACGTTTTACGAATCGCCTAGCCCGGGTTCGCCCGTTTTTGTGAAGCCCGGAGACGCGGTACAGGTCGGCCAGGTGCTGTGCATCATCGAGTCGATGAAGCTGATGAACGAAATCGAGGCGGAAGTCGCCGGTACCGTCGTGGCCAGGCTCGTCGAAAACGGCCGGCCCGTGGAGTACGGCGAGGCGCTGTTCTCGATCCGGCCTCACTGATGTTCCGGAAAATCCTCATCGCCAACCGCGGCGAAATCGCGCTTCGCGTCATCTGCGCATGCAAGGAGCTCGGCATCCGCACCGTGGCGGTGTACTCCGAGGCGGATCGCAACAGTCTTCATGTGCGCTTCGCCGATGAAGCTGTGTGTATCGGACCCGCCAAGAGCTCACGTAGTTATCTCGATATTCCTTCCGTGATCAGCGCGGCGGAAATCACCAACGTGGACGCGATCCATCCGGGGTATGGGTTCCTGAGCGAGAACGCCGGATTTGCCGAAGTCTGCCGGGAGAGCGAGATCAAGTTTATCGGTCCGACGCCCGAGCTGACGCGACTAATGGGGTTGAAGCAGCAGGCCCGCGACGTGATGCGCCAGGCCGGAATTCCGGTTCTACCTGGCTCCAACGGTATCGTGCAATCAGCGGAGGAAGCGGCCGGGATCGCCGATTCGATTGGATATCCGGTGATGATCAAAGCTTCGGCGGGCGGCGGCGGCCGCGGCATGCGGATGGTCCAGGAACCCGGCGAGCTCGATCACAATCTCACCCAGGCGCAGCAGGAAGCGGAGGCCGCATTCTCCAATGCGGATGTGTATATCGAAAAGTTTATTTCCGCGCCGAGGCACATAGAGTTTCAAGTGCTCGCTGACGAGCATGGCTCGGTGCGGGTCTTGGGCGAGCGCGAATGCTCCATCCAGCGGCGTCACCAGAAGCTCATGGAAGAAGCGCCATCCACCGCGGTGAGCGATGAACTCCGCCAGCGGATGTCGGCCAAGCTCGGACACGCGCTGGCTTCGGTCGGGTATACGAATGCGGGAACGGTCGAGTTCTTGATGGATGAACACGGCGAACTCTATTTCATCGAGGTGAACGCGCGCATTCAAGTGGAGCATCCCGTTACGGAGATGATCACAGGGGTCGATCTGGTGAGGAGCCAGATTCTATTGGCGGCGGGTCACACGCTGGCCGAGATCTTGCCGGATCAGGTCGCCATACGCGGCCATGCCATCGAGTGCCGGGTGAACGCCGAACATCCGGAGAAGTTCTTCCCATCGCCGGGGCGCATCACCGGGCTGAACTTGCCGGGCGGGATCGGCATACGAGTCGATACTGCGGCCTACACGGACAGTGTGATCCCGCCCTACTATGACTCGCTGGTGGCGAAGCTGATCGCATTCGGGGAAGACCGTGCTGAGGCCATCGCGCGCATGAAGCGCGCTCTCGACATGTTCGTTGTGGAAGGGATCTATACAACCATCCCGTTGCATCAGAAAATCATGGATCATCCGGACTTTGTTGCCGGCAGGTTAGACACCCGCTTTCTCAGCCGAATGGGTCTCAATTCCTGATGAAGATCAAACAGGTCGAGGCCATAGCCATCTCGATCCCTTTACAGACTGCGGTGTCTGATGCGGTGCGCAAGATCACGCATCGCGATCACTACCTCGTCACGGTCCGTACCGATGACGATCTGACTGGAACCGGTTTCACGCTCGGTTACGATGGCTCGCTCGCCATGGTGTCGATGACGGACACGATCTTCCGGCCACTCCTGTTAGGAGCTGAGGCGACTGATTCCGAACACTTGTGGTCGGAGATGTACCGGCAGTCGATTCAGGCGGGACGGCGAGGCGCAGCCCTGCGCGCTATCAGCGCCATTGATATCGCGCTTTGGGATCTTCGCGGCCAGTACGCGCGGCTGCCGGTGATGCGGCTGCTCGGTGTTCACAATACACGCCTTCGCTGTTACGCCACGGGCGGATATTTTCGGGATGGCCAGACCCTTGACGATCTGGCCCGCGAGTACGTCCAATATGCCGAGCTCGGTTTCACCGCGGCGAAACTCAAAGTCGGCAAGTTTTCCGCGCGCGAAGACGCCGGCCGCATGGCCGCGATCCGGAAAGCGGTTGGCGACGATTTCGAGATACTGCTCGACGCCAACGGCGGCTGGCCCGATGCTCCCTCTGCAATCGCCGCCATGCGCCGTCTGGAAGAGCATCGTCCTTACTGGATTGAGGAGCCAGTTCGCGCCGACAATGTTGCCGCGCTAGCCCGCATTGCGGAAGCTCTGGCCACGCCGGTGGCGACGGGCGAGCTCGAAGGTACGCGCTGGGCTTTCGCGGATCTGATCGAGCGTCGTGCGGCCGATATTCTGCAACCGGACGCCACCGTTTGCGGCGGCGCCGGCGAGTGGCTGAAGATCGCGCACATGGCTGCCGGATTCGACGTTCCGATTGCGCCGCATTACAACTGGGATGTGCACACGCAACTGTTGTCGACGATTCCGAACGGACTGTTCATCGAGTACTTCGTCCGTTCCTCCGGTGTGAAGGTCTTCGACGCCGTCCTCGAGAATCCAATGGAGGCTGTCAACGGCTTCATCGAGCCTCGCACCGAGCCCGGCTTCGGCTGGCGATTTCTGCCAAACAGGCTTGCGGAGTATCGCATTGCGTAAGCCCGTCCTTCGAATTGCCCTCCTGGGTCAAGGCTTCATGGGCCGGGCCCACTCGAATGCTTACCATCAAGCCGCGCGCTTTTTCGATCTTCCCTACGAGCTGCACCTGCACACCGTTTGTGGCCGGAACGCAGCTGCGCTGTCGCAGATGGCGGCGCGATGGGGCTGGTCTCACACAGCCACGGACTGGCGCGCTGTGGTTGAAGATCCCGAAATCGATCTGGTCGACATCTCGGTTCCCAATTCTCTCCACGCGCCGATCGCGTTGGCGGCCGCTTCGATGGGAAAGATCATTCTGTGCGAAAAACCCCTGGCCGTGTCGGTAGAGGAATCAGCGCGGATGTGCGCAGCCGCGCGTCAAAGGCCTAATATGGTGTGGTTCAATTACCGCCGAGTCCCGGCGGTCGGATTCTCACGCCGGCTCATCGATGAGGATCGGATCGGCCGGGTGTTCCACTATCGCGGCATCTATCTTCAGGAATGGGGCAATGATTCAACGCGTCTTCCGAATTGGAAAACCTCACAGGAAGTAGCGGGATCTGGTGTGCTGGGCGACCTGCTATCGCATTCGATCGATCTGGCTCTGTATCTGAACGGTCCCATTCGCGAGGTGTCCGCTTTGCAGCACACCTTTGCCGAGAATCGTGACGTGGACGACGCCACTCTGGTTCTGGTGCGCTTCGCGAACGGGAGCATAGGATCGCTCGAAGCCACTCGCTATGCCACGGGAGCAAAGAACCGGAACTCCTTCGAGATTCATGGCTCCAAAGGCGCGGTGCGATTCAATCTCGAGGATCTCAACCGGCTGGAGTTCTTTGACGCCACCGAGCCACGCAATCTGCAGGCATCGCGCAACCTGCTTGTGACTGGACCCGATCATCCCTATACCGCCAATTTCTGGAAGCCCGGCCACATTATCGGCTATGAGCACACCTTTATCGCGGCGCTGGCGGACTTCTTGATCGCCCTTCACTCGGGGGAGCAGTTTCGTCCCAACTTCGACGACGCGCACCAGGTGCAATTGGTCATCGATGCGATTGAACTCGCGGCGCGGTCGCGCTCATGGGAGCGCGCGGGCCCTGCGGTAAGCTAGAAGAGTACTGCATGTTTACGTGGATTTGTCCTCAGTGCGGCCGTGAAGTTGCACCTTCCTATAGTGAATGTCCCGACTGCGCGGCGAAGTCACAGTCTGCGCCGCAGGCCCAACAGGTGACTCCTCCGCCACCTCTTGGGCCACTAGTACAGGGAGTTCCTGCCTCATCCACGGTTTCCGTGCAGGCGCCACCGGCAAACATCCAGGCGCCGCCAACGAACATCCAGTACGTTTACGTAAAGAAGGGGCCTCCCGCTTGGCTCGTGACGTTAGGCGTCGCAGTGGTGTTAGTGGGATTGGGGGGAGCGGGTTACACCTACCTGTCACGCACGACGCGGAACGGCGCCGGCGCCGCGGAAGCCAGGCCGGCGATCCAGCTCGAGAAGCCAGCCGAGGAAGGCAAGACTGCCGCCACGGAGCCTTCCGGGAAGATGGCAAAGTTTCTGGAAGCCACCGCCATCCGGGTCCTGGAGGAAGGCCGCAAGCCCACGATTCGAGTTGTGATCGTGAACCACTCGAGCGCGGAGATGGCGTCGGTGAAGGGCGAAATCATCCTCCGAGCTTCCAATGCGACGGCTGGCTCCAGACCTGTCGCCACCATGCCGTTCTCGATCTTCTCCCTAGGTCCGTACGAAGCCAAGGAAGTTTCGGGTCTGCTCAAGACATCGCTGCGCGCCTATGAGATGCCGGACTGGCAGTTCTTGAAGGCGGAGTTAAGCCTCAAGGAGTAGAGGACCTTTACTCGTCTGGTAATTCTATTCGTTCAGTAAGTCCGTCAACGTCACAGCCATCCGGTCCGCCATGAACGGCTCCCGCTTTCCGTAAATTGTCCCATGCTTCTCCCAGGCATGGCTGCAACTCCACTGCCTTTCGGAAATCCGCCACAGCATGGTCTTTCATCCCTAACGCCAGCAGGGCGACGCCGCGATTGTTGAGCGCCGACGGATCGTTTGGCAACGCCGCTACGACCCGGCCAAATTCCCGTAAAGCTTCTCCAGGCTTCCCTTGGGTTAAATAGACTCGCCCCATCTCAGTGGCCACACGAGAGTTCTCCGGTTCGATCCTTCGGGCTTCTTCCAGCAAATCCAGGGCTCGATCCGGCGGAGACGCTCTGGCCAACTGAACGCGAGGCCGCACCTTCTCCGGAGCCCAGCGCATGGCATCCTCCCACAACGACACCTCGCTCATCCACGCCTGGGTTCGCACGAAGCTGAACATCGCATACAAGATCCCGCCGGCCACCAACAGCACACGATAGTTAGTGCGATGCAGAATCAATCCCACCATCGCGCTCCAGGCAACCATCGGCAGGTACACTCGACGGTCTGCCGCCAAGTCGGATGCGGGAAAGATCGAAGAAGTGGGAGCGAGCAGAATCAATCCACCCAAGAACCAGAATCCTGGACCTAGATTCTCCTTACGCTGCCACCCCATCCACAACAGCAGACTCACCGCCGACCAGCAAATCACTGCTAGCCAGCCGCCGATCACGCGGATGTTCGGCTCCACCGAAAAGCCCACGGGAATAGCCAGCAACTGCAAATAGCGAATGATGGACCATCCCTGCGTCGCCAGGTACTGCATCGGCGTCACGTCTGCCTGTGCCCCCGCGCCGGAGCCGGGAGTCTCGGCAGCGAGCACCGCCACGCGCCACACAGCGACGCCGGCCAGCCCCGCCATTGCTCCCAAGGCCGGAATCCTCCTCTCTCGCTTGCGGATGTACTCCAGGAACCAAAGAAAGACCGGAAACGCCGCGCACTCCTCTTTTGCCAGCAGGCCCAGTGCGAACCACCCCGTCCCTACCCAGGGCTTTTCAGCGAGCCACGACCGCAGGGCCAGGAGACAGAAGAGAGTCGCGAGCAAACCGCTTCTTGCAAAAACATAGACTATTGCTTCTGTCTGCACCGGATGCAGTGCAAACACGAACGCCGCGACGACGGCGCTAACCGCTCGGGCTTCGCTCTGAGGCGTCATTCGCGCGTCGCTGCCGGCACTCAATGGTGAAGGCGTCGTTGGCTGAGGGGACAGTATCCTCCGCGTCACCCCAAACACAAGCCACGCACAAAGCACATGAATCAGAAGATTGAAGGCATGATAAGAATCCGCTTTCTCGCCGCTGATTCTATAGTTCAACCATAGTGTGAAGTAGGTGAGCGGCCGGGTCTGTTCCCAATGCCACACACGCCACCATCCATCCGGGGACGTTACCGCTGGATCTCGAAGAAAGGAGTGATCGTCAAAGTGAAATGGGACTCTTACAGCCTGTCCGAATGCGAGTAGGATCGCTACAGCGAGCCCTATCATCACCCAACGCTGACGTGTTGTTTCTGCGGCCAATGTTATTATGTTAGGTCATCGCGGGGCCGGTTCCATGCCTGTCGCATCATTGAAACAAGCACGTCCCAAAACAGCGGCGGATCGCAAGGCGCGCCTCAACCAAATCCTGAAGCACCTCGACGATCTGTACCCGAACGTTACCTGTGCGCTCCATCACGAGGACTCTTGGCAGCTCCTGGTCGCCACGATCCTTTCCGCCCAATGCACAGACAAGCGCGTTAACATGGTGGCGCCCGGCCTGTTCGCCAAGTATCCAACGATCGAAGACTTTGCCCATGCCTCTCAAGAGGAACTCGCCAACGATATCCGTTCCACCGGGTTTTTCAATAACAAGGCAAAGTCGATTATCGGCGCAGCCAAGAAGGTTCTCAATGATTTCGGCGGCAAAGTCCCGAAAACAATGAACGAGATGCTGTCGATCCCGGGCGCGGCGCGTAAGACTGCCAATGTCGTGCTGGGAACCGCTTATGGCATTCCGGCCGGCATCGTGGTCGACACCCATGTACAACGCATCGCTCACCGTCTCGATCTCACCAAGGAGAAGGAACCTGGCAAGATCGAGAAGGACCTGATGAAATTGATCCCGGAGCAGCGTTGGATCCTGTTTTCGCATCAGGTCATCCATCACGGCCGTCAGCTCTGCGTGGCCAGGAATCCGAAATGCCGCGAGTGTCCGATCGATCCCCTCTGCTACGCCAAGGACAAGACCACATGATTTCCAAATGCGTCCCCGCGGTATACAATGCAGTGGTGAACGCATCCTGATGCTGAGGAATCCAATGAACAGATTGATTTTGAGCCTCATTTGCGCAGCCGCGATGGCCGTCGAAAGGAAGGCGATTGTTCCGTCCAACGGACCCAAGCCGGTGGGTCCGTACACGCCGGGGATTCTGGCGGGAGAGTTTCTGTACGTGTCCGGCCAGGGGGCGCGCACCCCGGAGGGGACATTCGCCGCGGATGCCGAAGGGCGCGTGCGCCAGTGTCTCAACAATGTGAAGGCGATCGTCGAGGCTGCTGGCCTCACGATGGAACACATTGTCTACTCGCAGGTCTACCTGCATTCGTCGACGAGCTACGAAGCGATGAACAAGGTCTGGAACGAGTTTTTCCCGAAGAATCCTCCAGCACGCGCGACGCTCGGTGTGCATCGCATGCCCACGGAAACCCCCGTAGAGATTACGGTTGTGGCGATAACGGACTTGTCCAAGAAGAAAGCCGTGATTCCGTCCGGTTATCCAAAGACCGCCAACATCGCTCCGGGCATGATGGCGGGAGACCGTCTATATCTCTCGGGGTTTCTCGGCCGCGACGTCAACTCGGGCAAGATCCCGGATACCATCGAGGCGCAAGTGCAGTTGGCATTGGATCGTATGAAACAGGTCCTTACGGCGGCTGGCATGGATTTTCGTCATATGGTGTTTGTGAATCCGTACCTGACCAGCGCGGTTCCCTCCAATGTGATGAACAGGATTTACGCCAGGCACTTCGAGTTTGGCAACACGCCTGCGCGGGCGACGATCCAGGTGGCGTTTCTGCCGCATGGGGCCAACATTGAATTCACCGGTGTCGCAATCAAGGATCTTGCCAAGCGTAGCGCTGTCCGCCCGAAGAACATGGCGCCATCCGCGACGGCAAGCCCATGTGTGTGGGCGGGCGATACGTTTTATTGCTCGGCGAAGTCGGGGTTCATCACGGGGGTGAATGGCGGAATCTATGCGGACAACGTCGAGGATCAGGTGCGGCAGTCGATGCGGAATCTTCTGGATGGACTGGAAGAGGCGGGCCTCGACTTCTCGCACGTCGTGGCGAGCAACGTATACGTGGATAACCTCGACGAGTTCGCGAAGATGAACGCGGTATACGGAAAGTACTTTCTCAAGATGCCGCCTACGCGAACCACTGTGTCGCCACTGCCGCCAGTGGAGAGGAAGCGGAGTACAAACGGTCATTTCCCGAAGCTGGAAGAGATATCAATCGTCGCGGTCAAGTAGCGGCCCTCGCCGGCTATGTCCTTATCGAGGAACTAATACCCCTTCTGCTTGTCGACCACATTGATCAAGGGCTTCCCTTCGGCAAACCGCTTGATGTTCTCCTTCACCGTCCCGCGCATGCGGCCGGTGTCCAGATCGCTGCGGCCGGCGATATGCGGCGTGATGATCGCGTTCTCGAACTTCCAAAGCGCGTGGCCCTTGGGGAGTGGCTCGGGATCGGTCACATCCACGCCTGCTCCGGCGAGTCGTTGGGAGTCAAGCGCTTTCACGAGCGCATCCAGATCGTAGATCCCGCCACGGCTGACCGCGATAAAGTAGGAGCCCTTCTTCATCATCTCGAACTGTTGCGGTCCCATCATCTTGTGGCTTTTTTCCGTGTGCGGCGCGGAGATGAAGATCACGTCGGCCTGCGGAACCACTTCGTTCAACAGGTCCGGCTTTACGACTTTGACCAGGAATGGCGAGTACGGAATATCTTCCGGATCCACACCGATCACCTTCATCCCATGGGCCCACGCCCGCTGGGAGATCTGCATCCCGATTCCTCCCACGCCAATCACGACACCGACCTTGTTGGTCAACTCGATTCCGCCGTAAGGCCGTCCCTGCCACGTTTCGGTCAAGCGGTGCGCTGAAAATTTGTGGAGTCCGCGCGTGAAATACAACAGCATCGCCATAGCATGATCGGCGATCTCTGGTCCCTGCACGATCTGGTTATTGGTCAGGATGATGTTGGAATCCCGGAGTGCCGTGCTGCCCGACTTGTGCAGAACACCCTCGACCCCCGCGCTGGTTATCTGCACCCACTTCAGCTTCTTGCCGGCCTTCACGGCGTCGGGCGAGATCGACCCGATGAAAGCGTCCGCGTCGACAATCTCTTTCAGCACCTGGTTCCCAGGGACACTGACGATCTTCACGTTCGGCGAGGCTGCCTGCCAGTCCGCAAGCACTTCCGGCGGCTGACCCGCGGTTACAATCTTGAGCGGCTGCGCTACAAGGCATACCGCTGAAATCAAAGCAATACCAAGCATCGGTTTCATAGGTTCTCCTGAATCGCTGATTCTACCTCACCCCTCACCCTTCTGTCTTCCGGCCCGCGCGGGCTAGAATGGGAATCATGAGCGACACCATGAACTCGTTTCTGCCGCCCGCCAGTTTCGAATTTCTGGTGATGAGTCTTCGCACCCAGGCCGAAGTGCAATTGGGTTTGCTCCACTTGGGAACGGAGGAGGAACGCCCCGAGCCCCAACTCCCACTAGCTCGGCACGCGATCGATCTGCTGGCCATGCTGGTCGAAAAGACCAGAGGCAACCTGAGTCTCGAGGAGCAGCGCCTACTCGAAAACTCAGTCACCGAATTGCGATTCCAGTACGTCCACGTCTCGGAGAAGGCCCGGACCGCGAAAGTCGAGACAGGTGAAGCCCAGACAAATCCAGCAACGCCCGCCTCAGCCGAAGCCCCGCAAAGCTGATCCGGATGGCGGAACGCACACTCAAACTCACCGTGCTCGGCTCAGGCACCAGTGTCGGTGTCCCCACCATTGGCTGCCACTGCGACGTTTGCAGTTCTGCCGATCCCCGCGACAACCGCCTGCGCCCTTCCGTCTGGCTGCAATGGGAAGGACGGAGCGTCCTGGTCGACACTACGCCCGATTTCCGCTACCAAGCTCTGCGCGCTCACATCGAGAGAGTCGACGCCATTCTATACACGCACGCCCACGCCGATCATGTAATGGGGCTGGACGACGTGCGCCCGTTCAATTTCCGGCAGAAGGGAGCCATTCCGATCTATGGCTCCCGCGAGACGCTCGACGCCATCACCCGCTGCTTCGCCTACATCTTTCAGGATGGCGCCGAATCTTCCATCCCCAGAATTGAACGCCGCGAGGTCACCGACGAGATTTTCGATCTTTTCGGAATGGCGGTCCAACCCATCCGGGTGTCGCACGGCCGGGGCCTTGTCTACGGTTACCGGATCGGCGCGCTTGCCTACCTCACCGATCACAGCGAGATTCCGGAGGATTCTCTCACCCAACTGAGCGGCCTGGAGGTCCTGTTTCTCGACGCGCTCCGTCATAAGCCTCATCCGACTCACTCCACAGTTGAGCGATCCCTCCAATATGTCGATCGTCTCGGGCCGGCTCGAACCTATTTCACACACATATCCCATGACCTCGCCCACGCGCGCACGGAAAGCCTTCTCCCAGCCAACGTGCGCCTGGCTTACGACGGCATGGAAGTCGAGGTGAACATCGCCGATGGGTAGTGCTCGCGTGGCGCGCAGTCTCGAGGAAGCGCGCTCCTGGTTTGCGCCATCCGGCGTCACCATCGGGAACTTCGACGGCGTGCACCTCGGTCACCAGGAGTTAATGCGTCTCCTCGCCGCTGAATGTGCCCGGCTCAGGTGCAAGCCGTCTGTGCTCACCTTCGATCCTCATCCAACAAAGGTCCTGGCTCCAAACAAAGCGCCTCGCCTGTTGAGCCGGCTCGAGGATCGCCTGCGTTGGATGGGCGAGGCCGGGATCGAGCAAGTGCTTGTGGCCCCCTTCGATCTCGAATTCTCCCACCTCTCTCCGGAAGAATTCGTTCGCCGTGTGTTGGTGGAAGCCGCCGGCGCGCGTGTCGTGCTCGTCGGTGCAAACTTTCGATTCGGCAGGAAAGCCGCTGGGGATGCGACGCTGCTCCGGAGTCTGGGGGAGCGATTCGGGTTCGAGACGAAAACGGTTGTGGGAGTCGCCTATCGCGGCCGGATTGTGTCGAGCACCGAGGTCCGGAACCTGCTTGAAATCGGGGACACTCGGATGGCCGCGCGTCTGCTCGGACGGCCCTACAGTCTCTCCGGAGCCGTAGTTCCCGGCCACGGAGTCGGCGCAAAAAAGACAGTCCCAACGCTCAACCTCGCTACCGATGCCGAAGTCCTTCCGGCCAATGGCGTATACATCACCACGGTTCGCGATCCCGATTCTGGGCGCCGATGGCCTGCCGTCTCGAACATCGGATTCCGCCCCACCTTCGAAGGTCACGATCTTTCGATCGAAAGCTTTCTGTTGGAAGGCTATTCGGAGCCGGCGCCCACGCGAATCGAAGTCAGCTTTCTCTTCCGCCTGCGCGAGGAGCGGAAATTCCCGGATCCGGAATCGCTGAAGGTCCAGATCCTGCGCGACGCCACCCGCGCGCAACGCTATTTCCGTCGATGCCGCAAATGGATCGCCGCTGCGAAGTTGCTATACTAGCGGGTTCCCCCCATGAGTTTATCCGAAGGAAAAGTCCATCACATGAAGTCTCTCTCGAATAGGAGAGGCATCATTGCAGCGGCTGCGATGGACCAGCGCGGAAGCTTGCAGAAGGCGATCGCGGGCGCGGCCGGCGTCCCTCAGGACAAGGTCACCGATGAACAGATGTCCGAGTTCAAAGTTGCCGTCTCGCGCATCCTGACTCCGCACGCAAGCGCCATCCTCCTCGACCCCGAATACGGAATTCCCGCAAGCAAAGCGCGGGACAAAAATTGCGGGCTTCTGCTCGCTTACGAAGAGAGTGGTTACGACAATACCAAGCCTGGCCGTCTTCCGGATCTACTTCCGCATGTTTCCGTGAAGCGGATTCGCGACTGGGGAGCCGACGCCGTCAAGATCCTGATCTATTACACACCCTTCGATGACGCGAAGGTGAACGATATCAAACACGCCTTCATCGAACGCATCGGCGCGGAATGCGAAACCGAACAGGTGCCCTTTTTCCTCGAGTTCGTGAGCTATGACTCTAAGGGCGGCGACGAAAAGGGACTCGAGTTCGCCAAACTAAAGCCCCAGATCGTCACCAAGAGCATGGAGGAGTTCTCCAAGCCCCATTACCGCGTCGACGTGCTGAAGGTCGAAGTACCCATAAATGCTACTTTCACCGAGGGCAGCAAGGTCTACAAGGGCGAGAAGGCGTACTCGTGGAACGAGGCGCTCAACCATTTCCGCGCCGCCGCTGCTGTCGCGAAGAAGCCGTTCATCTATTTGAGCGCCGGCGTTAGTAACGACCAGTTCAACGAGTCGCTACGCATGGCCGCGGAAGCCGGGACTGATTTCTCAGGCGTCCTCTGCGGCCGCGCAACCTGGAAAGAAGGCATCCCTGTTTACGCCAGGAATGGCCTGAAAGCGCTGGAAGACTGGCTCTCAACCGAGGGGGTCAAGAATATCAACGCCGTTAACGACTCTCTCAAGCCCGCCAAGCCGTGGTACGCCAAGTTGGGGCTCAGTCTCTCGTGAGGAACAAGCAACAGGTCCTCGCCTCGATGCTCGACATCGGTATCGTCCCGGTCGTTCGTACAACGTCTGCCGACACCGCTATCAAGGCGATTGAAGCGATCTACAGCGGCGGCATCCGCGCGGCCGAAATCACCATGACGGTGCCCGGAGCATTGAAGGCCCTGGAGAAGGTTGCCGACCAATTCGGCGATAGGATTGTCCTCGGCGCCGGGACCGTCCTCGACCCTGAAACCGCGCGCATCTGCATGCTTGCCGGAGCGGAATTTTTTGTCACACCGTCGCTCAATGTCGCGACCATCGAAATGACGCGCCGCTACTCGAAGGCGATCTGCCCTGGGGCTCTTACACCCACCGAAGTCCTGACCGCATGGGAAGCGGGCGCCGACATCGTGAAGGTGTTCCCGTGCGGCAACATGGGCGGACCCAAATACATCCGGGCTCTCAAGGGACCTTTCCCGCAAATCGAGATGATCCCCACTGGCGGCGTGAATCTCGAAACCGCGGGGGAATTCCTCAAAGCCGGCGCCTGCGCCGTCGCGGTTGGTGGCGAGCTCGTCGACGCTAAGTTGATCAAGGAAGGACAGTACGACAAGATCGAGGATCTGGCTCGGCAGTATCTTGCTGTGATAGCGAAGGCGCGGGTGAGTTGAAACGCCAACGCTGCCAGGGCGCGCGGAAGGCTGGCTCCTGGCAGAGCATGGCGCCGCCCGCCGCGCTACCAGAGAAACCTCAGAGCCAGTTGCACGTCCCGGTTGTCGTTGATGGTCTCAGTGATCGTGCCGAATTGCGGCGTGCTGAATGTCCGGTTGGGAATCTGGAATTGTGGCGTGTTCAGGATATTGAAGAACTCCGCCCGGAACTGGAGCTTTTGCCGCGATTCGCGACCGAAACCAAAGTCCTTGAACACGGAGAAGTCGAAGTTGGTCTGCGACGGCCCCGTGCCCACGTTCCGTCCCGTGTTTCCAAACGTGAAGCCCGCCGGAATCGCGAAAGCCGCCGAGTTCACGAAGCGCTGCGGTGAACGTTGATCGGCGGGCAGGTTTGGCGAGACGCCCGTGGCATTGGGCCGTATGTTCGACGAACCGGTGTTCGAGTGGTCGGACGGTGAAGCCACTGTAAACGCCCGGCCGCTTTGGTAGAACGTGATGCCGTTTACCTGCCATCCACTTACAATCCGATCAATTGCCGGCGAGGTGTCCGTCAGAAGAGTTCGGCCCCGCCCGAACGGCAGCTCGTAGAGGTAGCTCACCACCAGCCGGTGCCGCACATCCTGGAAGGAGCGCGACCGTTCCGCACGCAGGTTGCGCTGATCCTGCAGATTTCCCGTGCCTCCGGTGGTGGAAAGCTGGGTCGAGTCGGAATCGTCGATCGCCTTCGCCCAACTGTGCGAAAGGAGGAACAGATGGCCCCGCGAGAACCGTTTCTCCACCTTCGTCTGTAGCGCGTGATAAATCGAGTTGCCGCGTGGCTCCTGGAAAGTGATATTACCCCAGCCAGGGAAAATACGCCGGCTGTTCACCGAGCCCGCCCCTGGCAGCGGCTGGTTGATGTTGCGGTTCGCCATCAGTTTGTTGGCTTTGTTGCCCACATACGCCGCTTCCAGGCGAATCTCGCCGATCTGCCGTTCCAGCGTGAAATTCCACTGCTGGCTGTAGGCCGCCGCAAAATCGAAGGGACGCCCGTTGATGTTGATGAACAGGTTATTGAAGTTGCCTCCGGGAAATCCCACTGGTGGAAAGCCTCGCGCCGGCCGAAGCGACGTGGAGGGATTGAGCTGGTCGCTTGGGTAGGAGAAGCTCGCCGAGAACGGAGGATTGAACGTCGGGTTGTGATGCCCCGCGTCCTCGAGCGTATGGAAGATTCCGTAGCCGGTGCGGATCACTGTTTTCTGATTTAACTGGTAGGCAAGGCCGAAGCGCGGCGCGAAGTTGTTCCTGTCCGGATTCGCCAGCGCCCGCTCGCGGATTCCGCCCGGCTTGGCCAGGATCACGCTGTTGCTTGCCAGGTCGAAATTCGCCATGCGGTTCACCACTTCCACCACGGGCGTGGTGTACTCGTAGCGCATACCGATATTCAACGTCAGCCGCGTGGTGACTTTCCAGTCGTCCTGGATGAACGAGCTGTAGTTGCGCACCCGGATGCCTGCCCGCACGTTCGTTCCGATCGAAGCGCCGTCGGGAATGCCCAGCAGGAAGTCCGCGAACGGGTTGCCCGTACCTGGCCGTCCCGCCGGGTTCTGCGTGAACACGCCGTTGTAGGTGAACGATCCGCGCGGCGAACTTCCCTGTCCCAGGTTGAATTGTGTTCGCCGGTGATCGAAACCCATCTTGAATGAATGGCGTCCGGCGATGACCGTGAGGTTGTCGAGCACTTGCGCGACGTTCTGTCCGCGACGGGTATCGAAGCTGTCGCCCAGAGACGAGAAGCCTGTGATGCCGACCACAGTCAAACCGTTCGACTGCCGATCATCCGGCACGCCCCGTACGCCGAACTCCGTCGCCAGGTTCTTCCCCTGGCTCCGCGGTGTCACCGTCGCGTACAGGCGGTTGAATCCTACGCGCGCTTCGTTGATAATTCTCGGCGAAAAAGTATGCGTGTGGCTCAGTACCGCACCGCGATTGTTGATCACCTGAGGGAGGAATTCGTTGGCGGAGAAGTAGCCGTTGAAGGGTACGTCGGGGACATTCAGCGGAACGATAAACTCGCGGTCGCCGCGGCTGTAGCGAAAAAAAACCGAGTCGCTGCTGGAAAAGCTATGGTCTACTTTGATGTCGCCCTGGTCGTTGTTGTCGCGATACTTCGGATTGAGAATGTAGTTGTTCGCCAACCCTGGTCTGTCGGGGAGCGGATAGAGCGGCAGATACCGCTGCATCACCGGATCGAATCGGCTCGCCGGGACCCGATTGCCGGCCAACGGCATCCGCGTGTTTCCGGCCGTTGTCTCGGGATCGTAGATTGTGGCCAATCCCGTAAAGTCGCCGGCCCGAACCGCGGCGGAGGGCACCGTAAACAATCGCGTCAGTCCTTTTCTGATGCGCGTGCCCTGGTAATCAGCGAACCAGAAAGTGCGATTTCGCCCGTCATAGGCTTTCGTCAGGTAGACCGGCCCGCCCAGCGCACCCCCGAACTGATTCTGTTGAAAAGATGGCTTCGCGCGGCCCGAGTTGAAGAAGTTGTTGGCATCCATATGGTCGTTCCGCAGAAAGTGGAAGAGCGTGCCGTGGAAGTTATTTGTGCCGGACCGCAGGCTGATGTTGATCGTCCCGCCGAGCCCCCGGCCGAACTCTGCTGGCAGCAGGTTGCTCTGCACTTTGAACTCGGCGATCGCGTCCGGGCTCGGCAGCACCGGCGCCTGGTTGTTGTCGGTGGTGTTGTTGTTGATGCCGTCGAGCAGGAAGTTATTGTTCTGAATCCGGTTGCCGTTGATGCCGATCAGAAAGTCCTGGTAAAGCGAATTGTTTCGTTGTGGAATGTATGCGCCGGGCGTCAGCGCGATCAACTGGATGAAGTTGCGCCCGTTAAGCGGCAGCTCCGACACCGGCTTGGTCGCGATCACTTGCCCCAGAGACGAGGTTTCCGATTGGAGGAGTGGAGCTTCCGAGGTCACTTCCACGGATTCGCTTACCTCGCCAACTTCCAGTTGAAAGTCGACTCGCAGCCGGTCCTGCACACGCAAGGCAAGGTCGTCCCGGACCGACTTCTTGAAGCCTCTCGCCTCCACCGTGATCGAGTAGATCCCGATTCGTAACGGCGTGGCCACGAACAGCCCGTCATCGTTCGTGACGACGCTGGTGCGCACGTTGGTGCCCGCGTTCACGAGTAATATGGTTGCGCCCGGGACGGCCGATCCCGTTGCATCCAATACCTGTCCAGTGATCATTCCGGTATCCTGCTGGGCCATCAGAGAGCAGGCCAGCAGAAAAAGCGATGTGCGGGTGAGCATCTTGTGCATAGGCTTTCGGATTCTATTCTAAACCCGTATACGGCTGGTTAAATCAGAAGCGCCAAGACCTGAGGGCGGGATGGGTACTGTATCCTGCCCCATGACAACCGGGAACCACGACAACAGCCGCAGCCTGATATCCTAAGGAGTCCGGTCCTATGGCCATCAGCAAAGAGCTACTTGAAATCCTCGTCTGTCCGGTATGCAAAACGCCCGTCGAATTGCTCCAGGATGACAACGGACTCCGTTGCCCGGCTTGCCGCCTCGTTTACCCGATTCGCGACGATATCCCCGTCATGCTGGTGGACGAGGCTCGAAGGGAGTAGCGCCGCGGCGCTGGAGCCGGCCGTGGCAATCCTCGATCAGATCCCTCGCAATGGCCGGATTCTGGTGATTCGGATTCGTTCCCTCGGTGACTGTGTCCTCACGACTCCTGCTTTGCGCATCCTGAAAGCAGCCAGGCCCGACTGCCATGTCGGTGTCGTGGTCGAGTCCCGCTTCCACGACCTGTTCACGGAGAATCCCGATATCGATTACCTCCTCGAACCTGAGTATCTGGCCGTAGTGCGGTTCGACGCCGACCTGTGCCTCAACCTGCACGGCGGCATCCGCAGCCTTGCTTTGACCATCGCTTCTGGCGCCCGCTGGCGCGCTGGATTCGGCCACTTCAAGGGAACCTGGGTGTACAACGTCCTGATCCCTCGAGCCCAGCAAATCCTCGGCGAGGAACGGACGGTTCATACCGCCGAACATCTGGCTTCCGCGATGTTCCACCTCGGTGCGCTAAAACAGGACATCCCGCGGGCACGTCTTTTTGCAAGGCCGGAACAGACTGCTCAGCCTTACGCCGTCCTGCATGCCATGGCATCGGCTCCAGAGAAGACCTGGCCCGCGGAGAGATTCCTCAAGATTGCCCATCATCTTCAGAAGGCGATGGGTCTCGATCCGGTTTTCATCGGAGCCGCGATGGACGACTTGTCGCCGTTCTCCTCCTTCCGCTGCGTCCAGGGGGCTTCGCTCCAGCAGGTGCAAAGCCTGCTTGCCGGCGCCTCCCTGTTTATTGGTAACGACAGCGGACCCGCTCATATGGCCGCGGCCTTCGGCCTGCCTGTGGTCGTCCTGTTCGGGTCGTCGGACCCGGTCGTCTGGGCGCCTTGGAAAACCGTGAGCGAAGTCCTTGTCGCGCGGGACAGCATCGCAAGAGTCACACTCGAGGAAGTGATCGCGGCGCTTGAGCGATTGAAGGTAAAGGTGTGAAGCAACTCTTCCGCCTGCTCGCCTATGCCCGCCCTTATGCACCATCGCTCGCCGCCTCGGTAGTGCTCATGGCAGTAGCAGGCGTGGCGCACGCGATGATCGCGCTGCTGATCCGCCCTGTCTTCGACCGCGTCCTCGATCCCGCCTCCGCCGACGTCCCCGTTCTGCTGTTCAAGATCCTCGGTCACGAAGTCTATTTGCACCAGTTCATGCCCGCCTCGATCCACAATGTCTGGACGATGGTGGCCTCGGGAATCCTCGCCGTGTTCACGATCAAAGGACTGTGCGAATACGCGGGCAACTACCTGGTGAACCGAGCCGGATTTTCCGCTATCAGCGACTTGCGCCAACAAGCCTATGAGCGCCTTCTCCGGCAGGACCCCGAGTTCTATGAGCTCCATTCCACCGGCCGTCTGATGTCGTCCATCATGAACGACATCGAAAAGATTCAGGTGGCAGTCTCTCACATTCTCGCCGATTGGCTCCGCCAAACCTTCGCCGCGATGGGACTGCTGTATGTCGTGGTGCAGACCGATTGGAAGCTCGCGATCGCAAGCCTGACCCTATTGCCCTTCGTGCTCATCCCGACCGTGCGCATCGGCCGGAAAATCCGCCGGGCCACACGCACCGCACAGGACGACGCCGGCGAACTAAATCAAATCCTGCAGGAAACTCTGAGCGGCCATATCATCGTGAAGGCGTTCAACGCCGAGGCCCACGAAGCCTCGCGCTTCCGCGAAGCCTCCAACCGTCTGAAAACAAGCAGCCTGCGCTACGTCGCCCAGCAAGCCCTGGCCTCTCCGATCATCGAATTCTTCGGCGCGCTGACCATCGTCGGGCTGCTCACCTACGCGCGAAATTCGATCAAGGCCGGGGAGATGACCACCGGAGAATTCACCAGCTTTCTCGTCGCTCTGCTGATGCTCTATGAGCCCGTCAAACGACTCACGGGCATTCACAACATCTTCCAGCAGGCGCTCGGCGCCTCGCACAAGGTGTTCGAGTACCTCGACCGGGAAGAGAAAGTGAAGGAGCGGCCCGGCGCCCGAGCTCTTCCGGAATTCCGTCAGTCCCTGAAGCTGGACGGCATCGGATTCCGATATCCCAACGCCCCGGATGGATTCCGCCTCCAAGCCATCTCAATCGAGGTGAAAGCCGGTGAAGTGGCCGCGTTCGTTGGACCGAGCGGGAGCGGCAAATCGACCATCGCGAGCTTGATCCCTCGTCTGTACGACGTCGAATCGGGCCGCATCCTAATCGACGACCGTGACATCCGCGACTATACTCTGGCCAGTCTCCGCCGCCAGATCGCCACCGTGGCGCAGGACACGTTTCTGTTCAACGAAACGGTGACAGCCAATATCCGCTATGGCCGTTGGGACGCGACCGCCGAAGAAGTGCGCGATGCTGCGCGGAATGCGCTCGCCGAGGAGTTTATTCTCAGGCTCCCACAAGGCTACGATACAGTGATTGGAGAACGCGGAACCAGGTTAAGCGGCGGGCAGCGCCAGCGGATCGCCATCGCGCGGGCGCTGTTGAAGAACGCACCGATCCTGATTCTCGACGAGGCAACGTCTCATCTGGATACCGAGAGCGAGATGCTGGTTCAGCGTGCTCTGGCGAATCTGGTCGCTGGACGGACAGTGCTAGTCATAGCGCATCGTCTCTCGACCATTCGCAGAGCGGACCAGATTATCGTGATCGAAGACGGACGGATTCGTGAAACGGGCACTCACGATGAGTTATTACGCGAAGGAGGCTTGTATCAGCGACTGCATGGATTGCAGTATTTGGAAGCAGATTAATGTGGGGCAGGATTTTATCCTGCAGGCCGATTTTCAATCGGCCTCTGCCACAAGCCGGAGGCTTGCGCCACGATGAGCGCATCGGTACGAAGTATGACCGGATTCGCGCGCGTCCGCCGCAACTCCACCCAAGGCGATCTGATTGTCAGCCTCCGCGGCGTGAACCATCGGGGTCTCGATCTCCAGTTTCACCTCCAGCCTGAAATGGAGCCGTACGAGACCGCCATCCGAAAGGCCATCCAAGGAAGAGTCGTCCGCGGACACTTGGATGTGCGAGTCAACCTCATCCGGATCACCGGCGGAGCGGCATCCTACAACAAAGCATTGATGGAGACATGGCTCGCTGCATTTCGCCAGGCGGCTCAGGAATACCAAGTGACAGGCGAGCCGGATCTCAATGCCGCTTTTCGCATTCCCGGCATGCTTTCCGGCGACGCGTTGGGGGAGCTACAACCTGATTTCGAGGCGCAAATCCTCGACGCGATCGAAGAGGCGCTCGCGCGGCTCAATAGCGAACGGGAGCGCGAGGGGGCCGGAACCGCGGCGGCCGTCCTCCGCCATCACGACCGAATCAAGGCGGCGGCGGCGGAAATGGAGTCCATTCGCGAATCCGTCGCGCCGATGTTGCGGGCCAGGCTCGAAGAAAAGCTCGGAGATCTGCTAAACGCGACGGTAATGGACCCGGCCCGGCTGGCGCAAGAAGCCGCGATCCTAGCCGACCGCAGCGATATCAGTGAGGAGCTGACGCGGCTTCAGCTCCACACCAATCAACTGGCGGAGCTACTCGATCAAGGCGGCGAGGTAGGGAAGAAAATGGAATTCCTGGTTCAGGAGATGCACCGCGAATCCAACACGATTCTCTCGAAATCGACTGGCGTGGGCGAGCCAGGGCGTCGCTTGACAGAATTGGGACTCGTGGTGAAGGCGGATATCGAAAAGATCCGCGAACAGTCTTTGAACTTAGAATAGACGATGGCGACGGTATTTATCATTTCAGCGCCGAGCGGCTCGGGGAAGTCGACTCTGGTCAACCTGCTGTTGCAGAGAGACTCGCGGCTGCTATTTTCCATCTCCTATACCACTCGCGCGCCGCGAGGGAACGAGCGGGACCGGGATAGCTATCACTTCATCGGAAAAGATGATTTCCTCGCCATGATCAGCCGTGGAGAGTTCCTCGAGTGGGCCGAAGTGTTCGGCCATTACTATGGAACACACCGCAGCTACCTGGACCGCGGCCAAGCCGAGGACTGCGATCTGGTATTGGACATAGACGTCCAGGGTGCGCGACAATTGAAGCAGCGCATTGCTGGCGCCGTTTCTATCTTCATTCTGGCTCCTTCTCGAGAGATTCTGGAGCAACGGCTCCGCGCCCGGTGCGAGGATTCCGACGAGGTGATCGAGCGCAGGCTGAAAGGGGCTGTAGAAGAGATCGCGAACTATCAGCAGTATGATTATGTGCTGGTAAATCATAACGTGGAAGAGTCTGTGAAGAGCTTGCAGGCGATCGTCCAGGCCGAACGAATCCGGCGCATTCGGATGGAACGGCTGATTGAGCCGATTCTGACGAGCTTTGGATCCTTCCACCGCGGGAGCAGCAACAAGGAGCAGTAGATGAGCGACTTACTGATTCGCAACGTGAACTATGTCATTCCGGACGATCCGGAGTTGAGCACGTATAGGTTCATCATTGTGTCGGCCAAGCGGGCGCGTCAGTTGCAAGCGGGAGCGCGCTCGTTCCTGCCCACGACCTCGAAGAAGCCCACCATCGCGGCGATGGAGGAAGTCCGGCGCGGCTTGATCAAGTATAATGACCCGTCGCTGGTTCTGGCGGTGGAAGAGCTTCCGGCCGCCGAGTAGGTCATGAACGTCGTCCTCGGCGTTGGCGGCGGGATCGCGGCATACAAGGCCGCGGAGCTTGCGCGTGCGCTGATGGAGCGGGGATGCGCGGTGCAGGTGGTGATGACGCGGAGCGCCCAGGAGTTCATAACCCCGCTCACGTTTGCGGCGCTCACCAACAGGAAGGTCATCACGGATTTGTTTGCCAACCGCACAGCCGAAGAAGTATTGTCTTCCTCGGTTGAGCACATCCGCGTAGCGCAGGAGAATCAGTTGCTGCTGGTTGCGCCTGCCACCGCTGATCTGCTCGCAAAGTTTGCCCAAGGGTTGGCCGACGATTTTCTGTCCACCCTGTATCTGGCGTTCACGGGTCGCGTCGTCATCGCCCCCGCGATGAACACGAACATGTGGAGTCATCCCGCTACACAGGCGAACGTCGCGGTTCTACGGGCGCGGGGCCACAGATTCGTCGAGCCGGAGGAAGGATTGCTGGCGTGCGGAACGATCGGGCCGGGGCGCTTGGCGGAACCCTCCGTCATTGCCGGTGCGGTACTCCGGGCTCTCGATGGCCGCCACGACCTCGAAGGCGAAACCGTGCTGATCACCGCGGGCCCGACGCAGGAAGCTCTAGACCCGGTGCGCTACATCTCGAACCGCTCGAGCGGAAAAATGGGCTACTCACTGGCGGAGGAAGCGCTCGATCGTGGCGCTCGTGTGATCCTGGTATCCGGACCGGTGCATTTGACGCCGCCTGCCGGCGCGCTCGTCGAGCATGTTCAGTCCGCCCGCGAAATGCGGGACGTGGTCATGCGGCACCTGGACGAGTCGACCATCATCATCAAGTCCGCGGCGGTGGCTGATTACTATCTCGAGAACGCACCGGCGCAGAAAGTCAAGAAGACTGCCATGCGTATGTCGATCGAGCTTTCACCGACTCCAGACATTCTGGCCGAGATTGCGAGGAAGAAAGGCGACCGGCTTCTGGTAGGCTTCGCGGCGGAAACACAGAACATGGTCGCCGAGGCCAAGCGTAAGATGGAAAGCAAGAACGCGGACATGATCGTAGGGAATCTGGTGAGCCAGGATGGAATCGGCTTTGGTTCCGACGAGAATGAAGTGACTATGGTAATGCGGACTGGAGAATTGGTGAAACTTGAAAAGGCTACCAAGCGCACCATCGCAAGCAAGATTCTCGACCAGTGTCTCAAACTGCGGCTGGCGCTGCACGCGATGGCATGAGCCGCGACGAGCTTCGTCAGTATCTCGAGTTCTTTAGGGATCTCGGGTTCGAGACGGTGTACAGACCGCTCTTGGCCGCGCCGGAACCGAGCCGCGACTGTAAGGGAGCGGAAATAGAACTCGAAACAGGGACACTCTTTTCGGTGCTCCCTTCCCTCGCGCCCCCTGGCGACACGCTCGAAGGGATCCGCGCCGATATCGGCGACTGCAAGCGCTGCCGTCTGTGCGAGACCCGTAACAAGATTGTCTTTGGATCGGGGAACGAGAAGGCGCCGCTGGTGTTTGTCGGCGAAGGTCCGGGCGCCGACGAAGACGCGCAGGGCCTGCCGTTCGTCGGACGCGCCGGCCAATTGCTCACCCAGATGATCGAAGGAACGGCCGCCAAGGAAGGTATTCCAATCAAGCGGCGCGATGTCTACATCTGTAATGTCGTGAAGTGCCGTCCGCCGGAAAACCGCACGCCGGAGCCGGACGAGATGGAGATCTGCGGCCAGTTCCTGTTCCGCCAATTGCTCGCCATTCAGCCCAAAGCGATCTGCGCGTTGGGATCCACGGCGGCCAAAGCATTGCTCGCAACCAGGGATGGCGTCATGAAGCTGCGCGGCAAATGGCACAAGTGGCGCGACATCCCGGTGATGGTGACTTATCATCCATCCTACTTGCTCCGGCCGTTCAATCAGGACGCCAAGCGCCAAGCCTGGGAAGATCTGAAGAAGGTGCTCCATCGAGTCTATGACTAGCCCTCTTTTCTCAGGATGCCTGCAACAGATTCGTGGCGCGCGCTTCAGCGTGCCGCGTCCACACTCTCCACGAAGCACAGCCAAGAACGCTTCGTTCCGCCAGGGACGGGGCGGTTCTCCGCCGGAGGCGGCATGCCGCCCCGCCACGGGCTCGTGTGGACGCTTGGTCTTCAAGCCTTGGTGAGAAATGCACGCCAAACGGGGATTGTTTATCACCTTCGAGGGGACCGACGGCAGCGGCAAAACAACACAACTGCGGCGGCTCATTGAAAGGCTGCGGAACGAAGGCTACGAAGTAGTGGAGACTGTCGAGCCCGGCGGTACCCGGATCGGCAACCAGATCCGCAGGATTCTGCTCGACCCGGAGAATCAGGAACTGTCCCCCACCGCCGAGATGTTGCTCTATTTCGCCAGCCGCGCGCAAAACACCGCCGAATGCATCGTACCGGCCCTCGAAGCCGGGAAGATTGTAGTCTGCGACAGGTTCACCGATTCCACGCTGGTCTATCAGGGCGCCGGCCGCGGCCTCGGCGACGATGTCGTGCGCGCGCTGCACGCCATCGCCTGCGGAACGTTACAGCCCGGCATCACTCTCTATCTCGACATGGACCTGGAGACCAGTCTTGAGCGGGCACAGGCGCGCAACCGCGAGGGCTCGGCCCGGAACGAATCGCGACTGGACGATGAGAGCATCGAATTCCACCGGCGCGTTCGCGACGCCTACTTTCGGCTGGCGGCGGCAGAGCCAGATCGCTTTCGTGTCATCGACGCTCGTCCGGACGCCGGCATCGTCGAGAAGTCGGTGTGGGCCGTTGTGTCGGCAGCCATGGAGTATGTGCGTGTTCCCTGATTTCATGGGAAACAAGGCCGCCGTGGAGACGCTCGAGCAGATGATCCTGGGTGAGCGGGTTCCACAGACAATCCTTCTCGATGGTCCTGAAGGCGTCGGCAAAGCGACGCTGGCGCGGCGGTTTGCGGCACGGTTGTTGGGAGGAGCGGGGAAGATCGAACGCGACGACCTCAGCCTCCCACACAACATCGAAATGCTGGCCGACCGCGAAAAGCTTCCCTCGGAGAAACGCAACGACGATCCATTCCTGCTCGCCACCCATCCCGATTTCGTCACCTTCGCACCCGATGGTCCGCTGCGCCAGATCAGCATTCATCAGATGCGTATGTTGAAGGAGCGCGCGCAGTTCGGCCCGTTGCAAGGCCGTCACCGCGTGTTCCTCATCGACTCGGTGGATCGCGCCAACGAGCAGGCCGCCAACTCGCTCCTGAAGATCCTCGAAGAGCCCCCGGCCTATTTGATTGTAATGCTCACCGCTGAGAATCCCTACGATCTTCTTCCGACCATCCGCTCACGAAGCGTGCCTCTGCGGCTGGCGCCGTTGAGCCGAGGTGAGATGGAAGCGTTCGCGGAAGCGAAGGGACTGAAGGACGCTCAGCGAAGGATCGCGCTCGCCGCTGGATCGCCCGGGCTCGCCGCGACGGTCGATCTGGAAGCCTACGACAGGCGGCGGCAGGCGATGCTCGCGTTTCTCGAGGCGAGCGCGGGACAGTCGCCGTTCTCGCTCTGGACACAATTCTCGGAAAAGATTGCGCTCGCGCGCAGCGAGAAACTCGAACCCTACCTGAAAGTGCTGTATTACCTTTTGCAGGATGTCGTACATCTGCGCGAAGGCATGGATGATCTGCGCAATCCGGATCTCGCCAAGCCACTGTCCAAGCTCGCGAGCGCGGTGAGCTTCCCATGGTTACGGGCCGCGCTCCGGAAAACAGACGAGCTCATCGAGCTCCTCCGGCGCAACATTCAGAAGAACATTGCGCTGGACGCGATGGTTCTGGAACTGCGCGACATGGCGGACGCCAAACAGTAACCGCAGTTGCCTTTTTGAATCGCGTGCTAGCATGAAAGGCTCTAAATAAACATGCACAGTGTAGTTATTATTGGATCCGGCTGCGCCGGCAGCACCGCGGCTCTCTATGCGGCCCGAGCCAACCTGAAACCCTTCGTCATCGCCGGTCACGAACCGGGCGGACAACTCTCTCTTACCACGCTGGTGGAGAACTTTCCAGGCTTCCCGGAAGGGATCGACGGACCCGTATTGGTGGAAAAAATGAAGCAACAAGCCGAGCATTTCGGCGCCGAATACCAGCACGCGTCGGTGATCGAGGCGGATCTCTCCAAGCGTCCCTTCCGTTTGAACATCGACGGAGGCTGGATAGAGACGCGAGCCGTCATCATCGCCAGCGGCGCCTCAGCGCGATGGCTTGGTCTCGAGTCCGAGCAGAAGCTCATCGGACACGGCGTCAGCTCCTGCGCCACCTGCGACGGATTCTTCTATCGTGGCAAGCAGATCATGGTAATCGGCGGCGGAGACTCGGCCATGGAAGAGGCCAACTTCCTGACCAAATTTGGAGAAAAAGTGACGCTCGTCCACCGCCGCGAGGAATTCCGGGCTTCGAAAATCATGCTCGACCGGGCCCGTCAGAATCCAAAGATCGAGATGTTGCTCAACACGGTGGTGGACGACATCATGGACGTGAAGCAGGGGGTCGTAACAGCCGTGCGTCTGCGAAATGTCCTCACAAACGAAACTCAACAGCGAACAGTGGACGGATTCTTCGTGGCGATCGGTCACATCCCGAATACTAAGGTTTTCCGCGGCCAGATCGATCTCGATGCCGACGGGTACATCCTTTCCAAAGGTGGCGCGCGCACGAACATTCCGGGAGTGTTTCACGCGGGTGATGTCCAGGATCGCGTTTACCGCCAAGCCGTCACGGCGGCGGGAGCGGGATGCATGGCTGCGATCGAGTGTGAGCGATGGCTCGAGGCGGCTGGGCACTAGCTGAGACGCCCCGGAAGGCCCACCGGGTGCTAAACTGGTTAACAAATCATACACACCATGCGGCGTCTGCTCGCCATTCTCTTCGCCCTCCCTGCGTTTCCCATCGTCGTGTTGAACTACAACTCGAACGCGCCACCCGGGCGGCCGATCGCTGTCGATGTCCAGCTTCCTCCAAACGTTCTCACCTCTTCGCTTCGAGTCCGCGCCGGAGACCGCAATCATCCCGTCAAGATTGAACATCGTGAGCGGGCGCGGCTGTCATGGATTTCCTCGGGAGCGCCGCAATATACCATCACGTTCGATATCGGCGGTCAGGCGCCCGATCCCGGACTTACCCTTGACTTTGACAATCCACCCGAGCCCGCCATGGTGGGAACGGGCGATCCGGTCACCTACGGTAAGCTCGGCGTTCGTTCTCGTCTCGGAGTTGGTCTTTGGGCGCACCCCGCTGCGATCGACATGGATCTCGATGGTGATCTTGACGTCATCGTGTCCTCCACCGGCCGCCCTTCGAATGGCATCTGGCAGTTCACCAACCTCGGCGCCGGCGTCTTCTCACGTGGGCGTTGGCTTGGGCCAGCGAAGAAGGACCTGGTTGCCGCCGACTTCAACGGCGACGGCAAAATCGATCTGGTCTCCTCCGGTGGCTACTATTCCGACGTTCAAGCGAATCTTCTTGGTCGATGGACTCCGGTGAACCTTCCGCGGAACTATCCCATCGGACGCGACGATCTCTGGCATCCGGTCGACTGGGACGGCGACGGCAAAATCGACGTCCTCACCGGCGTATCCGACTGGAGCGACTATGGCTGGGACGATGCCTTCGACTCCAAAGGCGCCTGGACCCGCGGGCAGATTCACGGCTACATCTACTTCCATCGCAACCAGGGATCGAATCAGGCGCCGGCCTACGCGGAGCCAGTCCGGCTTCCCTACCATTTGCGAGGCTCCCCCGCTCCCAATCCCGTCGACTGGTTCGGCAATGGCACGCTTCATCTAATCGCGGGCGAGTTCGTCGATACGGTTCAATTACTGCTCCGCGATGGCGGTGTGAAACCCCTGTTCAAGATGGACCTCTGCATGATCCAACCCCGGCTGGTGGACTGGCATGGCGACGGCCGCATCTCGATACTGATCGGGGAGGAGGATGGCGCCGTATCGCTGGCCGAGAACCAGGCGCCGAAAGGGCAGGAACCGAAGCTTGCGGCCCCCCGCTATTTGATTCAGGTAGAACCTTACGTCAAGTCAGGCGTGTTATCGCGCCCTGTCGCGGTCGACTGGAATGGCGATGGCAAGCTCGACATGATCTCTGGTAACTCCGCTGGGTACATCCAGTACTTTGAGAACGCGGGTACCAAGACCATGCCCGCGTTCGAAGACCGCGGCAATCTGAGCGCGGCTGGGAAGACGATTCGGCGTATCGCCGGCCCAAACGGTTCGGTGCAAGGCCCGATTGAGGAGAAGTGGGGTTACTCGAATCCCTGGCCGGCCGATTGGGACCTCGACGGAAAACTCGACATCCTCGTCAACGATATTTGGGGATCGGTGCACTGGTATCGCAACACCGGCAATGGCCTCGCAGCCGCTCAGGACATCGAGGTCGACTGGGACGGCCCTACACCCAAGCCGGACTGGGTCTGGTGGCAGCCGAAGGGAAAACAACTTGTCACTCAATGGCGGACCACGCCGCGGGTAGTCGACTGGAACCGCGACGGCCTACCCGATCTGGTCATGCTCGATCATCGCGGCTACCTCGCACTCTACCGCCGGGCAAGAGTCAACGGCGAATTGAAACTGCTTCCGCCCGAGCGCATCTTTGTCGAGCCCAACGGTCGCTTTCTTTCGCTGGCCGCGGGTCGCGCTGGACGATCGGGCCGGCGTAAAATCGATACGGTTGATTGGGACAAGGATGGAACGCTCGACGTGATCGTCGATACCGAAGATGGAGCGGGCTGGTATCGGAACATCGGCTCGCAGGAGCAGCCAATCCTCCAGTACCGCGGTTCCCTCGTTGCCAATCGCAACTTGTCGGGTCACAACCCAACGCCGAACGCGGCCGACTGGAATGGCGACGGCAAGCTCGACCTGTTGATCGGCGCCGAGGACGGTTTGTTCTATTATTACGACCGCACCTATCTCGACTCCAATCCTCCCCTCATCGTCCCGAAGTCGTGACAAGCGGCGTGCGTGCCCACTTCACTGACGTCTTCGGATCAGAAAATTGGGACTTCAAGTGTGAGGGTTAGCGACGATCTGTGAAGAGCGCCCAAGGCACCCTGTCGGTCCTTAAATCAGCTCAGCTTTACTACGGTAAGAACATCGGGTGCTGAGTAGACCACTTTCCTCGACTTTCCCTTCTTTGGAAGTCTGGAAGAGCTGCCTATAAATCAACAGATATAGATTGCCTCCCCCACCCGCATCTGGTCTACGTCGGTGCCGGCTGGCCTGCGCCCAGATTTTTCCCGGATCGATCTCGACGACTCGGTTCTTCTACCAAGAAATGGCGCCAAGCCGAGACGGCGGCGGTATAACCCTCCATTGCCGCTAAATACTGACTGGTCGCCAGCCTCAAGCCGTAGGCCCCATCTGGGTGATGAAAGC
>Ga0187893_10002970_pt1 | contig 35654 bp, 42 predicted proteins | sample MA1701074metaG_FD_139574 | JGI IMG/M metagenome (GOLD analysis project Ga0187893, IMG submission 139574) | White microbial mat communities from a basaltic lava cave in the Kipuka Kanohina Cave System on the Island of Hawaii, USA - MA170107-4 metaG ...
AGCTCCAGCGAAAGTACGCTCACGGACCGTGGTCGCCTTCGGAGGCCACCGACAATCCACCAGCAGTGCGGTTCAGCCTCGTGGCCTGAGGCCCGATGTCATTCGTTTGCCTCGCTACCGAAAAGTCGCCGCCCGCCGCGATATCGGGGACGACTTCGCCCGCGGGGTTCACCCGGAAGTCACGCTCGAGGAGGTAGCGGATATCGAAGCCGGAGTGGCACTCGGTGCACCCGAGCCGGCCGAGGGCCTGCGCGGTGATCTTGTTCATGGACCCGAGGTCGTTGAACTGGGCCGCGCTCACCTTGACGGTGACCACCTTGTCGTTGATGACCCAGTGCGGTGGCCGAGGGAGCAGGTTCCACCAGTCACGGATCGAGATGTCGTTCAGCACGTCATCCTCCTTGTCGTCCGCCCGGGCACCGACGGCCAGGGCCCGGATGATGAGCGCGGGCCTGGGCCGGTGATACACGGGGCCCCGAGAAGCTCGCGGCGATGGTCCTCGGCGAACTACCGACGCGCGAAACGGGCGCGGGCCGCACCGACGCGCGAAACGGGCGCCGGCCGAGCCGACGCCCGCTTCTTCAGATCAACCGAGCACGTCTGAGCCGGCGGACCGGCTCGCGGGTTCAGCGGGCCATACGCTCCGCGAGCGTGGCGGCCTCCTCGAGCCCGGCCGCCGCCTGGCCAAGGTTGGCGTTGATACGATCGGTAGCCGGGCCGATGACGCCGCACTGCGTCTCGACGGCGCGCACGCCGAACGTGATCTTGCCAAGGGTGTTCGAGATGCTGTTGAGCTGGCGGGCGATGACGTTGAGGAAGTACGCGAGGACGATCACCAGGCCGGCGATCTCCAAGACGGTGAGGATCACGCGCAGCGTCATCGTCCACCTGCCTTCTGTCGGAGGAGCTGTGCATGAAGGCCGACTTCGTCGCGGAGGTTGCCCGCGGCGACGGCGGTCTTCTGCAGCATCCACGTGGTGGCGGTGTTCCGGGCCACCTCGGTGGCCGTGGTCCAAGCGTCCTTCACGTTCTCGTCGATGTCATCGACGAGGCTCACCAGCAATGACAGCAACACGATGACCACGGTGATCACGACGGCACCGAGGCCGAGCGTGATCCACCAGAATGAAACGTGCTCGCTCTCGAGAGCGAGCAATGCCACACCACCCATCATGCATCCTCCAGTGCGGTCCTTGCGGTGCCCGCATGCTTGATGATCTCACCGATGGAGTCGTTCACGACGTTGACCTCCCACAGTGCGAGCGTGTTGACCCGGCCCGCCTCCAGGGCAGCCTCGACGGCTGCGGCCTGTGAGCCGATGCGCCGGGCCAGCCCGAGAATGGTCGCGACAAGCACGACAACCACGGTGATCGTGACCCCAGCAATGATGAAACCGATGTACCAACCGGTCAGGACGGCTGACTGCAACGGGACCCCCTTCCGCTGTTCGCTGCGTCACTGTAGGCTCCCAGCACCTAGTGGTCAATGCGGACGCCGACTCGGCGTCGGGCCGGCCGCGACACCCTCATGACGCCGCTGAACGACCCCGCCGATCCGGACCCCGACCGCGACGAACCGGGCGCCCCCGCGCCCGGTACCGAGTCGTCCCCCGGTACCGAGTCGTCCCCCGGTACCGAATCGTCCGCCGATGCCGAATCGTCCGCCGATGAACATCGAACAGCCGCCGCTGGGCCCGCGCCCACGTCGGCGCCGGTCGCAGACGCGCCGGCCGCAGACGCGCCGGCCGCAGACGCGCCGGTCGAGGCTCCCGAGACCCCGCTCGCCCTCCCGTCAGAGCCCGAGGGCGGTACCGACCGAGCGGCTGGACAAGCTGGTGAGGGAACTGCCGAGACCGGTCCCGAGGACGCCACAGGGAGAGCGGCGGACGAGGACGGGCCGCTCACCTTGTCACGGCCGGGCTCGCCCTCGTGGGCGCTCGTCGTGGTGGTACTCCTCGGCGTCGTAATCGTGGGTGTCGGTGCCTATCTCCTCGGATCGAGCCCCGACGACGAGCCCGCCGCCAGCCCGACCACCACCGGCGAGGCCACGCTGCCCACGGTCGACCCCGACATCGAGTTCACGGAGTTCAACGACGCGGCGACCGGTGTCAGCTTCCGCTACCCGAGCGACTGGGTCCAACTGGAGCCCACGGACCCGGACCCGACCGTGCCCATCATCCTGTCGGCCGGCGGTTCGAACTCGTTGTTGGTCCGGGTTGTCCCGATCGAGGAAGCCGTCTCCGAGGAGAACCTGCCCAACCTCAAGGCGACCACCGACGGGATCCTCGACGATGCAGGCGTGACCATCCTCGAGGAGACCCAGGTCGAGGTCAACGGCATGCCCGGGTACTTCTACCTGTACTTCATCAACGACACGGCCACCGGCCAACAAGGCGCCCACGCGCACTACTTTCTCTTCAAGGAGGCGACGATGAACATCCTGGTGTTCCAATCGGTGCCCACTGAGGCGTTCAGCGAGTTGGCGCCGGTGTTCGACGAGATCGTGAACAGCTTCGAGAGCGATCCACCGGATACACGACCGGCCACTGCCACGACGACGACCGCACCCGGCTCGGCGAACACCACGACGTCAGCCCCGCCGGGCACGACGACGCCGTCGTCCGCACCGCCCGGCTGACCGCCTGTCCCCCGTCCCGGGGTACCGCGTGCGCCCACGCGCACTCTGTGCGCCGACGCGCACTCTGTGTCCCCACGCGCACTCTGTGCGCTCACGCGTACTCTGTGCGCTCACGATGAATAGTTCACGCTGAGCGCACACACTACGCATCGCCGCACACGGTACGGCGTGGGGGACGTGGGGACGTGGGGACGTGGGGACGTGGGGACGTGGGGACGTGGGGCTGACCGGCTGACCGGCTGACCGGCTGACCGGCTGACGGGCTGACGGGTTGACGGGTTGACGAGACCCCTTGGTCGCGTGGCCCGACTGGCCAGGACTACGGTCGCCCCGGGGCGCGGCGCCCCCGGCGCAGCGTCCCGGACGCGCCACTGCCTGGCCACGCATCGCGGCCAGGCAGTGGTCTACAAGCTTCGAAGCGTCGTGCGGGAACTACGGGCAGCCGCCCCCGCCACCGCTCAACAGGCCGAGGCGCTGGTCGACACACGCCGCCAGGTTGCGAGCGGTCGCGGCCTGGTTGACGATCGTCGTCGTATCCGACTCGATGGCCGTGACGATGGCGATGGTCTCGTCGAGGTTGGCGTTGATCTGCTTGGTACCGGCGTCGATCGACTGGGCCAGCTCGAGAACCGACGCAGCCTCGCCGTTGATGCCCGACGCGGTCCCGTCGACGACGTTGGCCGTGCCGAGGATGTCGCCGGCCGTCCCGTTGATGGTGATGGCCGTGTCGCTGATGGTGCGGGCCCGAGCGTCGACCGAAGCGGCCAAGCGAGCGATGTCGCTGAGCTGGGCATCGAGCGGCTGAGCCGTGCTCAAGATGGAGCTGGCCAAGGAGTTGGTGGTGTCGAGGTTCGTCACTGCCAGCGCAGCCTCGTCGATCGAGATGGCGACCGAGTCGATGCTCTTGGCCTTGTCCCTGATGGCGTCAGCGGTCCACGCCACCCGGTTGATCAAGAGGGCGGCGAGGAGCACCGATACCACGGTGAGCACCACGATGACGGCGTTGGATCCGGGTGAAGTTTTCATCGGCCGTGCCCCCTCAACCGCAGTTTCCGACGATGAGTGCCCGGCAGATGGAGTCGGCGTTGCCACCGATCGTGCCGTCGTTGTCCGAGGAGTCTGCCAGGCCCACCGAGTTGGAGATGTCGGTGGTGTCGGCCTCGATGGCCCGGGCCAGACCGATGATGATCGACACTCGCCCGTTGATCATGGCCACCTCGTTGCGGATCGAGGCGACCTCGGGAGTGAGCACGTTGAAGGTGCCGCCGATGTTGGCCACGGTGCCGTTGATGGAGCTCACCGTGTCGCCGATCGACAGCACGGTGCCGTTGATCGAGCCGGCGGTGCTGTTGATGGTGCCGGCGGTGCCGAGAATGCCGTCGGCCGAGGCGATGACCGACTCGAGGTGCCCCACCAGCGGCTCGGCCGCAACCAGGATCTGTTCTGCGGTGGCGTCCGTCTCGTCGAGCTTGGGCACGTTGTCGAGCGTCTGGTCGATGGCAGGCGTGGATACGACGATCGACTCGACCGTGTCGTCGATCTCCTGGGCGGCCAGCGTGGTGCGGCTGAGCTGGATCACCGCGTAGAGCGCGAACGCCAACACGATGGCCAGGTTGATGCCGACGACGCCTTCGTCACCACGGGCCCGCCCTGTCGACCGGCGAGCCCTTTGGGGGCCGGGCCCTTCCCGGCCAGCCCTGTACCGGCCAGGACTTTCCTGGCCGGAAGGGTGCAGGCGAGTAAGGGTCACGGGCAGTTCCCCCCACCCAGCGCACCGACCACGCCGACGATCGGGTTGTTGCAGATGCTGGTCAGGCTGGCGTTGACGTTGTTCAGGCCGTTCACGATGTCGGTCGCGTCACCCTCGGCCGGGATCAGCACGTTGTTGGCGATGGCCACTCGCTGGTGGATGTTCTGCACGCCGAGCTGGTTCTGGTCGCTGCAGGAGTCGGGGCCGCAGGGGCCGTTGGGCTGATCGGCCTGGAATAGGTCCTCACGGATGGCGCCGGCCTGGCCGAGCACCGTCTGGAGCACGCCCGAGGTGTCACCGAGCTGGCCCGAGGTGTTCTGCAGGCTCGAGGAGGTGTTGATCAGCGAGCTGTCCGTGTCGGCCAGGCTGGTGTCGATCGACGAGAGCAGCCCGATGATCTGGTCGGCCTGACCGGGGATCGGCTTCAGGGCCGGGTCGATGGCGGCCAGGCTGGAGTTGATGCCCTGCACCTGGTCGGGCAGGCTGGCGGTGTCGCCCCCGGCGCCGGTGACGGCGTTGTCGGCGGTGGCCAGGTTGCCGTTGATGGCCGCCAGCGAGTTGGTGATGGCGATGAGGTACACCACCACCACCAAGGTGACGACGGCGAGCAGGGCCACCCACACCTTCAGCCAGCGGGACAGGAACCTGCTCTCATCGTCGGACACCGCGCCGGTGCGCGGTTGCTGGGTGGTCGGCGGAGAAGTGCTCCCCACCCCGCGGATGGCGTACTGGCGCCCGCTCGGCGTCCTCGTAGTCGTGGTTGCAGCCATGAATTCCCTTTCCCCCCCTGGTCAGGTGCACGCCGGCCCGGAACCACCCGGCAGCCGCGAGTCGATGCACGCAGCGTTGCGGGTGATGGAGCCAGCGGGGCCGAGTAGGCCAACGATGTCACTGGTATCGGATTCGATTGCCACGGCGAGGCCGATGGTGGCGCTGACGTTCTGGTTGATGGTGGCGACGCCGCCCCGGATCGACTCGGCCAGGCCGACGATCTGGCCCGCCTCGTTGTTGATCCCGTTGGCGGAGGCGTTGATGGCGGCACCGGAGCCGTTGATGGCCAGTGCCGAGGCGTTGATGGCCCGGGCGGTGCCGTTGATCGACTGCGCCTTGTTGTTGATCGACGTGCCGAGGCCGATCACCTCGTTGAGCTGGCCCACGAGTGGTGCGGCGGTGGCCTCGATGGAATCACCGAGCTGGTTCGTCTGGTTCAGCTGGATGATCGAGTCGGTGGCGGTGTTGATGCCCCGGCCGGTGGCCGCGATGTTCGCCGCCTTCGTGTTGATGGACCGCGCCGTCCCCAGCGTGCGTTGCAGCAGGATGACGGCGGCAGCCACGATCACCACGACGACGATGAGCGTGATGACCTGCACGCTGTCGCGTGACCCTTCTCCCCTAGCCATGGGCTTCCCCCCCTCAGCGGACCGTGACGGCCCAGGTTTCGGACTTCTCTGACCAGCACATGCACCGAGCCCAGCTCGGCCATTCCCCGTACTACTCGACTAGCTCCTACTCGACCTGATATCGGCCCGCCCCCCGTGTACTTCGACGGGCACCGGGCCTAGACCTTCCCATCCCCGATGGCATCTGTGCAAGGAACTCGCCAGGCCACCACGGACAGATCACGTCTGGCCTACCGACGGATCTTCTGGCGCACGTAGTTGGCAATCGTGTCGGTGGTCATCCGCACCCCGTGCACCTTGCTCACGTGGTCGGAAACCTTGGCCATCAACTCCTGCTCCGACGCTCCTCTCCCCTGCCACCTGCAGGCGTGATCGGCGTCTCGTCACCTGAACTCGTATGCCATCGGTTCCTTTCGGCGTGTTCATGTCGGGCGGACGTCTGGGCGACGCCTCGAGCGGCTTGCCCCGGACGCCCGAGCGCCCGGGAACCAAGCTGTCCGAACAGCTAGCGGCGACCGGCACCCACCCGGCGCCGCGACGCCTGGCTGGGCTCGACCAGGCCGGCCAGCGCGTGCTCCATCCCGGTGACGTTGTCGGCGATGCCGGCGACGACGTTGGCGATGGGCTCGGTCTGGTTGGCGATGGCACGCACCCCGATGAGGATCGTGCCGAGCGTGAAGCTCACCTTGTAGAGGCTGTAGGCGATGACCGTCAGGTAGATGGCCAGCGCGGCGACGATGACGAAGACCACAATGAGCGTGCCGGTGGCGGCGGCGATAGGCATCAGCGACCTCCATTTCCTTGGGGCGAGCGCCTCGCCGAGATGGGCTCTGACCGGGCCCTGCCCCGGGGCTCGTCGCCCTGGGACAACCGTGAGAGCGCCGCACCGTACCGACCGACGAGCTGCCGGGCGGCACCGGTGAGCTCGAGCGTCCTGACAAGCTTCGGCACCGAGTCGAGCGTACTGGTCAGCGCCACGCCGTGCTCGAGCACGTCGTCGGCGTACGCCCGGATCTCTAGCGTCGGCCGGATCAGCCGGTTGGCGAGAAGTATCACCACCGGTGCGATCACGAGCAACAACACGAAGTTCCCAACCCACCACAAAGCCACGATCAGTCCCCCATCCCTGTCGACTGCTGAAGGCGGGCCGCAGTATACGCACATCACAGTTAGTGCGTGCATGCCCAGGACGCCCGACGCCGCCATTGTCACGGCCTCGTCACGCGGCGGCGCCGTCGGGGGCACGCGGACGGGCAAGCGGACGGGCACCCGGACGACACCTTGACGGCACCTTGACGGCTGCGAATCGCCCGGACCGCATGGCCCTCACGCCCGGCCACGCGGGTCACGTGAGGCCCGACCACGCACCGTCGCGGCCCGCCTCCTACCATGGCCCGATGGCCACGGACCACGGGAACCGCCACGTCCGGATCGCGTTCGTCGGCAAGGGCGGGGTGGGCAAGTCGGCGATCGCGGGTACGTTCGCCCGGGTACTGGCCCGCGGCGGTCACGACGTGCTCGCCATCGACTCCGACCCGTTACCGGGGCTCGCCTTCTCGCTCGGCCTCGAACGCAGCGATGCGCCCATTCCCGACGAGGCCGTGCAGGAGCGGGCCGAGGGCGAGGATGGGCCCCGGTTCCGCCTGCGCGACGGCCTGAGCGCGGCCGAGGCCGTCGAGCGCTACAGCGTGCTCGCCCCTGACGGGGTGCGCTTCCTGCAGTTCGGCAAGATGACCACAGGCCCGGGGACGAATCCCGGCGCCCTGTTCCGCTCCCAGAACGCCTTCCGCCAGATCGTGCACGGCCTCCCCGAGGACCGCTGGAGCATCGTCGGCGACCTGCCGGGCGGCACCCGCCAGCCGTTCTACGGCTGGGCCGGCTTCGCCACCACGGTGCTGATCGTGGCCGAGCCCACGGCCAAGTCGCTGCTGTCGGCCCGGCGCCTGGCCCGTATGGCCAGCTTCGAAAAGGCCCCCGAACAGATCCTGGTGGTGGCCAACAAGGTCCGCCGGCCGGGGGACGTCGAGACCATGGCCCGACGCACCGGGCTGGCGGTCGTGGGCGCTGTTCCCTGGGACGAGGAGTTCGCCGATGTGGAGCGGCTCGGGTTGGCGCCGATCGACGAGGCCCCGGACAACGCCGCGGTACGGGCGGTAGAGTCGCTCGCCGACGCGCTGGTCGGTTCGCTGGTCAGCGCCGTCGCGGAAGTCCCTGATCCGGTCTCCTGATCGTGTCTGCTGGCCAGTGCCCTTCGAGGCAAGACGAGAGGATCTGCGCATGCGTGTGGCCGTAACCGGCAAGGGCGGGTCGGGCAAGACCACGACGTCGGCCATCGTCGCCCGGGTCTTCGGGCGCCATGGGCTGGCGGTGGTCGCGCTCGACTGCGACACCAACCCCAACCTTGGCATCTCGCTCGGGGTGGGCAGCGTCGAGACCGAGCGGTTGCTCGCCATGCGAGAGACCCTCGACGACGAGAGCGACGACGGCGGTGGCGACCACGCGCCCGGCTGGGACGACCTGCTCGACCGCTTCGGTTCCGACGCCCCCGACGGTGTGCGCCTGGCGGTGGTGTCGCGCATCGAGAACCCGGAGCCCGGCTGCCTCTGATGTGGGCTCTCGCCCGAGCAGTTGCTCGGGAGCGTTGATTTCACGGGCACCACGGTGCTGGCCGATCTCGAAGCCGGCATCGGCACGCTCACGCGCCTGCACCAAGCCGGGGTCGACGCGGTGCTGATCGTCGTCGAGGCGACCCCGAAGTCGATCGAGGTCGGGACCCGGGCGCTGGGCCTGGTGATCGAGAAGGGCTTCGGCCGGGTCGTGGTCGTGGCCAACCGTGTGCGTCACGAGGCCGACCTGGCCACCGTCCGGGCCGCGTTCCCCGGGGTCGAGGTGGTCGGCATCCCCGACGACCCCGCCATCGTCGAGGCCGACCGTGAAGGCGTGGCGCCGCTCGACCTGTCTCCCGATGCCCCGGCCGTACTGGCCCTCGTCGGCCTGGCCGAGAGCCTGCTCCCCTCCCCCAACTGACCCCCCCACCCGCGCTCCCCCCACCCGCGCAGCGGGCTAGAGCAGGGGGGCTAGAGCAGAGGGGCTAGAGCAGGGGGGCTAGAGCAGGGGGGCGACCTCGTCGCGCTCGTCCTTGGGATGGGGCTCGTCGGGCCACCGCTCGGCGGGCCACCGCTCGTCGGGATAACCCTCGCCGGCGGACTCGCCGAGGGCCTGCTCCTCGGGTCGCATCTTGATGGCGTAGCGGCCCCGCGACCGCCGCAACCGCAGCCCATCCCAGTGGCCGAACTCGTTCTCCGGCACCCACATGTTGGCCCAGAAGCCGTCGGGCCACCGTCGCGCCAACTCCTTCACCTCGGGCGACCCGAGCAGGTCCACGGGCCCGTCGTGGTCCTTCCACAGCGCCAGGAGGTACACCTCGCCCGGCCGGCTGACACCCACGGCGGCGCGCAACAGCCCGCCTCCGGCACTCGCCTGACGGCGTACGGCGCGCAACGCCCGCAGCGCGGTCAGCGTCTGAGCCGGCGCTGTCTTGACGTGCACCACCGCTCCGCCAGCCGCACCCACCTCGTTGCGCCGCCTCTTGGCGAACGGCGTGTCGTCGTAGGTGGCGGCGCCGTCGGCACCCGTAGCGGCCTTCAGCCGGGGAAGCTGGTCGAGGGCGCGGGCCAGCAGCTCCTTGCGGCGGTGCTCGATGTCACGTTCTGGATCGGTGACCGGCTCCGTGCCCGACGGGCTCGCGTCCTCCCCGTCCTCCGCGCTCTCCCCGTCCTTCGCGTGCTCCCCGTCCTTCGCGTGCTCCCCGTCCTTCGCGTCCTCGTCGTCCTTCGCGTCCTCGTCGACGGACAGCCCGCTCGCGCAGAGATCGACGTTGGGTGGCGTCGAACCGGCGAACGTCGCCCCGCGCCAGGCCCCGAGCTCGAGCGAGCTCGGTCGCCAACGCATGAGCCAGAACGAGCGCAGCCACTTGGAGAAGTTCCACATGATCTCGTCGTGCGCGCCCGATCGCATGAACTCCTGCATCTCGTGGCGGCTCTTCCACGCGGTGATCGTCCAGAACTCGGTTGGGCTGGCCACGATGCTGGCCCAGCTCAGCACCTCACCGGTGGCGGCGAGCTGGCGCCGGATCCGCATGGAGGCGATCATCATCGACGGGAAGAAACGCGCGCTCTTCAACCGGGAACGGGTGGTGACGACAAAGAGCTTCTCGTCGGTGGGCACGTGGTGCGCCGGTGCTACGACGGGACGGGCACGAGGTCGTCGAGCAGCTTGATCACTCGGTTGATCTCGTCTCGAACCGCGGCGGCGCGGTCCCCCAGGAGACGGGCGCCGGCCCGCTCGGCGTCGAGCACGTCGTCGTCGTAGGGCAGCACGCCGGCCAGGGGAACGCCTTGTCGGGCGCACTCTCGCTCGAAGAACTCGCGATCCTGGGGCAGGCGGGCCTTGTTGCCGAGGCCGAAGGTCGCGGGGATCCCCAGCTCCTCGGCCAGCGGGACGGTGCGGGCCGCGGTCAGCACGCCCTTGTGGGTGGGCTCCATGATGGCCAGCAGCACGTCGGCGTAGGCCAGCGTGCCCCCGGAGCGACTCAGGTGCTCGAGACCGGCCTCCATGTCGATCAGGGTGACGTCGGCACTACCGGCCAGGGCGTCGCCAAGGAGGCTGCGGACGGTGGCGTGGCCGCCGCACGTGCAGCCGCCGCCGGCCTCGGTGACCCGGATGGCCGAGAGCAGAGTGGGGCCGGCCGGGGTCAGGCGGCCGTACTCTCCGATCAGGTCCTCCGCGCTCACGTCGCCCCGAGGGCCGACGAGCGTCGAGCGCGGCAGCACCGGAACGGCCTCGGTCTCCTCGAGGGTGAAGCCCAAGGAGATACCCAGGTTGGGGTTGGAGTCGGTGTCGATGGCGACAACCCGGCGACCTTGGGCCGAGAACGCCTCGGCCAGCAGCGCCGAGGTGGTCGTCTTGCCGGCCCCTCCCTTGCCTACGATGCCGATCTTCACTGGCGGCTCCCTTCTCTACGAATCATCGGATTGTCCCACGCCGACCGCCCCGAAGGGACATCGCAGTGACAACCGGGCGTCAGTCCTCGGTGGGGCGGATCTCGGTGCCGGTCATGCGCCCGGTGATCCAGCCCTGCTTGTTGTAGGCCGCGGCCACCGGGTAGTCGGCCGGGGTGAAGTACCACTGGTCGTAGACGTCGTTGCGGTAGATGAAGAACTGATCCGCGTAGTACAGCGGCAGCACCGGCACGTCGGTGGCCAGGATGTCCTGGATCTCGGCCACGATCTCCATTCGCTCGTCCTCGTCGGCGGCCACGAGCTGCTGCTGGGTCAGCTCGTCGAGGCGGTCGTTGGTGTAGCCGTTGGGCGAGAACAGGCCGTTGGCGAACTCGGAGCCGAAGAGCTGGCGCAGGTAGTCGGGATCGCCGCCCGGCCCGGGGCCGACCGGCCCCGGGTAGAAGAGCAGGGCGATGTCGAACTCGCCGGGGATCTTGCGCTGGAACAGCCCGGGCGGCGAGTCGACCGACTCGGGCACCAGCTCGACGCCGACGTCGCGCAGGGCCGGCACCATCAGGTCGGCCAGGGTGGAGGCCGTGGCCTGGTAGAGGAAGCTGAACCGCAGCGGCGCGCCGTCGGGGCCCGCTCGGGTGCCGTCGCCGTCGCGGGTGTAGCCGGCCTCGTCGAGCAGGCGGTTGGCCTCGTCGACGTCGAAGGGGTACTGCTCCGGCTCGGAGTAGAACGGGTGTGACGGCGGGACCACGCCGGGGCTACCCGGCTCGCCGTTGCCGCCGAAGAGGCGGTCCACGATGTCCTGGCGGTCGACCGCATGGGCGAAGGCCCGGCGGAAGGCCACGTCGGCCAACGGGCCGGGCCGGCCGGCGTTGAAGTAGAGCGGGTACATGAACCCGGCCGGGTCCTCCACGATCCCGTACTCGTCGCCTTGGAACGGGGCCAGCACGTCGTCGCGCACCCCGCTGATCGGCGTCTCGGCCGCATCGACGCCGCCGTCGAGCAGCGTCGTCAACACCTCCTCGTCGGCCACCGGCGGGAACTCGATGCGCTCCACGAACGGGCGACCCAGGAAGTACTCGTCGTTGACGTCGTAGGAGTAGCTGCCCTCGGCGGCGGAGTACGAGTCGAGGGTGTAGGCGCCGGTGCCGACCAGCAGGGCCGGGTCTTCCACGATGGTGGGGTCCGCGATGCCCTCCCAGATGTGGCGGGGGATGATGGGGGTGGCCCCGGCGGTGAACACCTCGAAGGTGATGGCCGGGATGGTGAGGTTGATGTCGACGCTGGACGGGCCGGTCACCACCACCTCGCGTACGTGCTGGGGGGCGCCGACGGTGAAGCCCGAGAGGATGCCGGCGTGCGTCGCGTAGTAGTCGAAGGTGAACTTCACGTCCTCGGCCGTGAGCGGCGTGCCGTCGTGCCACAACACCCCCTCGCGGAGCTGGAACGAGTACGACATCGCGTCGGCGGAACGTTCGAAGCTCTCGGCCAGCCACGGCAGCATCTCGCCGCTGGCGTCCTGCCATAGCAGCGTGTCGTAGATCAGGCTGAAGCGTAGGTAGCCCGGCAACGCGGTGGCGGTGAACGGCGACGGCAGCCCGAAGTCGCTCGAGATGCCGGTGAGCCGCAGCGTGGGCCGCGGCACCGGCGCGGTGCCCTCGGTGCCGGCCGCGGTCGTGCTCGGCGAGCCGCCGTTGTCGGCGGCGTCGTCCGGCGGATCGTCGTCACTGTCGCCGCACGCGCCGAGCGCCACCGCCCCCGCGGCGCCCAGTCCGGTCAGTAGGAACGTCCTTCGGTCCATCAGGTCCTCCCGTCGGTTGCCAACTGCTCTTCGTCCCTCACGTCGGCGGCCCTCACGTCGGCGGCCCGTCCGTCGATACCGCCTGCCGGGCCCGCGAACGAGGGTGCTTCCTCGACGAGACGGCGAGCCGTCTCGCTCCGGGGCGACGTCGACACCAGGTGCGACGGCCCCTCCTCCACCACCATCCCTTCGTCCAGCACCACGATGCGATCGGTCACCTTGCGCACGACTGCCACGTCATGGCTGATCACCACCAGCCCCAGGCCCATCTCGACCTGGCGTTCCCGCAGCACCACCAGCATCCGCGCCTGCTCGGAGGCGTCGAGCATGCTGGTCGGTTCGTCGGCCACCAGCAGCTTGGGCTCGGCCAGCAGCGCCCGGGCCAGGCAGACCCGTTGCAACTGGCCACCGGAGAGCTCGTGGCTGCGGGCGCCCAGGAAGCCGCCGTCGGCGGGGAGGCCGACGCTGGCCAGCACCTCGCTCACCTTGCCCCGCCGGGTGGCGGCGTCGTCGGAGGTGTTGATGCGCAGCGGTTCGGCCACCAGCTCCTCGACGGTGAGCCGGGGCGACAGGGCGTCCCAGGGGTCCTGCATGATGAGCTGCACCCGCCTCCGGGCCTGGCGGTCGGCCTTGCGCCACGAACCGGGTAGCGGCTCTCCCTCCAGCACGACCTGGCCGCGGTCGGCGCTCAGGTGGCCGGTGAGGATCCGCGCCATGGTCGACTTGCCGCTCCCCGACGGGCCGATGATGCCGATCGACTCGCCCTCGCGCAGCTCGAAGGACACGCCCCGCAGGGCGTGCACGCTGGCCTTGCCGTTCCCGAACGTCTTGTGGAGCCCGGAGGCGGACAGCAGCGTCTTGAGGCCGCCGAAGTGGCAGAACACCCGGCGGCCCCGCGACTCCACCAGCTCCGGGCGCTTGTCCCGGCAGATGTCCTCGGCCTGGGTGCAGCGAGGGTGGTACGGGCACCCCGGTGGGATGGCCCTGGGGTCGGGTGGGCGGCCGCGGATCGGGCGCAGGTCCTTGGTGGACGACATCACCGGGTGGGCGGCGACAAGGGCCCAGGTATAGGGGTGCGCCGGCTGGTGGGTCACCGCCGCGGTGGCGCCCACCTCCATCGGCTCGCCGGCGTACATGATCATGGCCCGGTCGCACATGCGGCTGGCGTCGGGCAGGTCGTGCGACATCACCACCATGGCGAAGCCTCGCTCGGCGGCCAAGCGGCGGACCTGGTCCATCAGCCCCCGGCGGGTGGCCGGGTCGAGGCCGGCGGTGGGCTCGTCCAGCACGACCAGGTCGGGCTCGAGGGTGAGCGTCATGGCCAGCAGGGCGCGGCGGCGCTGCCCGCCCGAGAGCTGGTGCGGGTAGCGCTCAAGCAAGGCCGGGTCGAGGAGGACCTCCCGGGCCAGCTCCGCCGCCCGGACGTCGGCCTGGCGACGGTTCAGGCCGGCGCGCAGCCGCAGGGGTTCGGCCACCTGCGAGCCCACCGTGGTGACCGGGTTGAACGGCGCCGACTGCAGCGCCAGGGCCACCTTGGCCCAGCGCAGCTCGCGCAGCACCTCGGGATCGGCGCCCATGAGGTCCACCCCGTCGAGGACCACCCGGCCGCTGGCCTCGGGGGGCTGGACGAGGCCGGACAGGCACTGGGCCAGGGTCGACTTGCCCGACCCGCTCTCGCCGGCCACGGCCAGCGTCTCGCCCCGTTCGAGCGTGAAGCTGACCCCCCGCAGCGCGTCCACGTCGCCCCCGAAGCGGACCCGCAGGTCGTCCACCACCAACAACGGAGTCACGCCTGACCACCTCCGCCGTCCGAAACCTTGCCGAGTTCCGCCACCGCGCTCGGCGAGGCAACCGACGAACAAGACTCGCCGCGTTGGCACCGGCGGGGGGCCCGGGGGGCAGAGGCTTCGCCGGAGCCCCCCGGCTGCCGATCGATCCGCCCTCGCTGTCGCTCTTGGCGGCTGGCGCCGCCGGGCCGCATGGCCCAGGGCCGGTCGATCGGCGACAGGCTTTCAGCGCCCGCCGAAGGCGGGCACCATCCAGCTCGCCCGAACGCAGGGAGCGAAGCGACCGAAGTGAGGGCGAAACACCGGCGGGGGGCCCGGGGGGCAGAGGCTTCGCCGGCGCCCCCCGGCTGCCGATCGATCCGGCTTGCCCGGTCGATCGGCGACAGGCTTTCAGCGCCCGCCGAAGGCGGGCACCATCCAGCTCGCCCGAACGCAGGGAGCGAAGCGACCGAAGTGAGGGCGAAACTCATGTGCCGCTTCTCCAGCGGGGATTGAACCGGGGTTCGAGGCCGACGCCGAGAAAGGTGAAACCGAGCACGGCCAGCGTGATGACCATCCCCGCCGGGAGCACCCACCACGTCCACAGCAGGCTGAAGTACAGCGCCGGGTAGGCCAGGGCCTCGTTCAGGATCGAACCCCAGGTGACCTCGGACGGATCGGCCAGGCCGAGGAAGGCCAGGCCGGCCTCGACCAGGATGGCCACGCCGGCCACGTTGACGAACCCGGTGACCAGGATCGGCCCCAACGCCGGCGCCAGGTGGCGCCGCAAGAGGTAGAACGGCCCGCCGCCCAGGCCCCGGGCCACGGCGATGAAGCCGCGCTGGCGCAGGGACAGGGCCTGGCTGCGCACGATGCGGGCCACCCGGGGCCAACCGAACAAGGTGATGGCCAGCACCACGGTGCTCCGGCCGGGACCGACCAGGGCGGCGATGAGCAGGATGGACGGCAGCCCGGGCAGCGCCAGGAACACGTCGATGACCCGCGCGATGACCAGGTCGGTCCAGCCGCCGAGGAGGGCCGAGACGAGCCCGACCAGTCCGCCGGCGATGACCACGAGGGTGGCGGCCTCGACGGCCACGATGAGCGAAGGCCGGGCGCCCCAGATGATCTGGGAGAAGATGTCGTGGCCGACGTTGTCGGTGCCGAGCAGGTGCTCACCCGAGGGCCCTTCGAGCGGAAGGCCGGCTCGAGGATCGAGGGGGTCGTAGGGGGCGATCCAGGAGGCGAAGAGGGCCGCTAACACCAAGAGGCCGACCACCGACGCCCCGATGACGAAGACCGGCGAGCGCAGGCTCGCCTCCGATCCGGGGCGCGCGCTCGAGGGGCTCACGCGCGCCGTCGTGCCCGGGGTGTCCGACGGGGCGGCGCTGCCGTCGACGTCGATCTTCGTCGTCATGGGGTCGTCCGCGGGTCGAGCCGGGCGTTGAGGGCGTCGGCCAGGAAGTTGAACGTCACCACGGCCAGCGAGATCACCAGGAAGCACCCCTGCAGGGTGGGGTAGTCGCGGTTCGCGGCCGCGTCGGCCACCAGCTCGCCCAGGCCCGGGTACTGGAAGACCCGCTCCACGAAGACCACGATGGTCACGGCCAGACCGAGCTCGTAGGCCGTGGCGGTGACCACCGGTAACAGGGCGTTGCGGGCCGCGTAGCGGTACTTGAGCCGGCGCTCGCGCAGCCCTTTGGCCCGGCCGAGCTGCAGGTACCCGGCCCCGAGCTCGCTCACCATGCCCGCCCGGGTCAGCAGGAACGGCCCGGCCAGAAGGCCGATGACGAGCACCCCGGCCGGCAGGACGAGGTGGTGGGCGATGTCGGCCACCGTGGCCAGCGCGCTGTCGAAGTCCGCGAACGGGGTGCGCGCCCCCGAGAGGGGGAACCAGTCGAGCCGGAAGGCGAAGACGTACAGCATCACCGAGCCGAGGAAGAACCCGGGGATGTTCTGCAGGCTGATGAACACCGCCAGCAGGCCCCGGTCGCTGCGCCGGCCCCGGCGCCAACCGGCGTGGATCCCGCCCACGATCCCGATGCTGGTGGCCACGGCGACCGATGTGCCCACCAGCAGCACGGTCCACCACATCCGCTCGGTGATCATGTCGGTGACCGGCCGGCGCGACAGGATCGACCGGCCCAGGTCGCCCTCGGCCAGGTTGGCGAAGTAGTCGACGTACTGCTCGGTGAGGGGCCGGTCGAGGCCGTAGTAGGCCTGCAGCTCGGCTCGAGCCTGACCGGTGTTGTCGATCGGCGCGGCGGTCGCCAGGAGGGCGTCGATGGGGTCGCCGGGCAGGGTGCGAGGCAGGAAGAAGTTGAGGTTCAACAACACGAACACGGTGACGAGGTAGGCGCCCAGCACACGGAACCGCGGTCGGCGCGGCGGGCGCGCCGACGGGCCCGGCGACGGGCCCCGCGAAGAGCCCGGCGGGACATCCGCGTCCGGTCCGGACGCGTTGGCCTCGACGTCGCGCACCGTGGCGGTCATGAGGCGGTCATGAGGCGGTCGTCGAGGCCGTCGTCACCACGCCGAACGCGTCCGTCATCGCGTCCGTCATCGCGTCCGTCATCGCGTCCCGTCATCGCGTCATGTCGTCGCGTCCGTCGTCGCGTCCGTCATCGCGTCATGGAAGGTGCTCGCTCGTCGTCAATCGTGGCGCCCATTCCCAGGTCGTCTCCCCGTCGTGCCGAGCGCGGGGCGGGCGGTCCCTGCCCAGGTTCGGGCGACCTTAGCGACCATTCTCGCCGTGCGGGTATCTGCGGACCGCACCTAGTGGGGCCCCTCAGGCCCACCTATCGTGCGCGGACGAGCCTGGAGGGACAGTGAACCCTGCGCATCCCCGCGCGCGGCCTGATGCCGCGGGAACCACCACGCCGTTGTCAGCCCCGTCGTCAGCCCCGTCGTCAGCCCCGTCGTCAGCCCCGTCGTCAGCCATGGACGGCGGGGGGCCGACCGCGAACGCGGACGAGGTGGCCGGGGCACTCTTCGCCCTGTCCGAGAGCGGTACGGGTACGCGGCCCCGTCGAGGCAGACGACCCGTCGCCTCGTATGTGCTCACGGTGGCGGTCCTCGTCGTTATCAACTTCTTTCTACCGCGGGCCATGCCCGGCGACCCGATCGACGCCCTCATCGATCCCGGCACGCCGAGCTACGTACAGAACGACGAGCTGCGGGCCGAGCTCAGCGCGTACTACGGGCTCGACCGCCCGCTGGGCGAGCAGTTCGTGTCGTACCTGAGCGACCTCGCGGCTGGCGATCTGGGTACGTCGATCCGCTACAACCGCCCGGTGTCGGAGCTGATGAGCGAACGGCTGCCGTGGACGATCCTGTTGATCGCGGTGGCCGTCGTGGCGGCCGCGGCCGTGGGGATGGCGGCCGGAGTGCACTCGGGGTGGCACCGGGGCCGACCCGTCGACCGCCGGCTCCTGGGCGTGTTCCTCGGCCTGCGCAACGTGCCGGTGTTCTTCCTGGCTTCGATCGCCCTGTTCCTGTTCGCGGTGAAGCTCGGTTGGGTGCCGCTGTCGGGCGCCCGCACCCCGTTCGCCGACTTCGACAACCCGCTCACCACCGTGGCCGACGTTGCTCATCACCTCGTCCTGCCGGGAGCGGTGATGGCCACCCGGTTCGTCGCCGACGACTACCTGTACATGCGCGCCGGCATGGTGGGCGAGCTCGGGGCGGGGTACCTACTGCTCGGACGAGCCAAGGGCCTGCGAGAACGCCGGCTCAAGTACCGCTACGCCGGCCGCAACGGCCTCTTACCTCTCGTCTCGGCGGTGGCCGTCCAGCCCGGTCAGGCCGTGACCGCGGCGATCTTCGTCGAGACCGTGTTCGCCTATCCCGGCATCGGTCGCCTGGTGTTCGACGCGGTCTCGTTCCGTGACTACCCGACCCTGCAGGCCTGCTTCCTGGTGCTGTCGCTGGTGGTGGTCACGGCCAACCTGGCGGCCGACGTCGCCTATCGCCGCCTCGACCCCAGGATCCAGCCATGACCCGCATGGCCCGGCCGGAGCCGCGAGGGAGCGGGAGGGGGATGGTCGTGGCCGGGCTCGTGCTCGTGACCGCGGTGGTGTTGGTGGCCGTGTTCGCACCGGCGCTGGCGCCCTACGACCCCAAGGCCCTGAGTGAGCAGGGCTCGCTCGTCGAGCCGTCGGCCGACCATCTGCTCGGCACCGACGACATCGGGCGCGACCTGCTCTCCCTGCTCATCTACGGCACCCGGACGTCGATCGTGGTAGCGCTCGGTGCCGCCGTGCTGGCCAGCGTGCTGGGGGTGGCAGTCGGTATGGCGGCGGGCACCGGCTCGCGCCGGGTCGACGCGGTGTTGATGCGCCTCGTCGACGTGGTGCTGGCCTTCCCGCGCCTGCCGTTGCTGGTGCTGGTGGCCGCCCTGGCCGGCGCCGACCGGCTCGTTCTGATCCTGGTCATCGGGCTGGTCTCGTGGCCCGAGCTGGCCAGGGTCGTGCGGAGCCAGGCGCTGACCGTGCGCGAGCGGGGTTTCGTGGCCGCTGCCCGCGGGTTCGGCGCGGCGCGCGCCCATCTGGTCCGCCACCACCTCGGCCCCGCGGTGGCCCCGCTGGTCGTCGTCGGCTTCGTCACCATCGCCGGCCAAGCGGTGCTCATGGAGGCCGGCCTGGCCTTCCTGGGGCTGTCCGATCCCATCGCCGTGAGCTGGGGCCTCGTGCTCAACCGGGCGTTGGTGCTGCCCGGGCTCTACTTCACGTCGGTGTGGGTGTGGTGGGTGCTGCCCATCGGCGCCGCCATCACGGTGACCGTGCTCGGCTTCACGTTCCTCGGCGTCGGCATCGAGCCCGCCCTCAACCCTGCCAGCCGAAAGGGCTGATGTGCAACCAACTCAGGTCTCGTTAGCGTCGGCCGTCGAACAGATCGTGCGGCGACAGCCCACGCATTGTTTCGATCAGCCCCGCGCCATCTAATGCGAGATCACCCGACGGCAGGACAAGAAGGCGACCGGTAGGGACGGGAACCGGCGGACTCCCACCCAACGAAGGCGGGCCTGGTATGGGAATACTCCTCGCACTCGCCAAGGGTCACACCCTCGTCCGAACGGGGGATACTGAGGTCACGATCAGGCGCTGATCACATGGGCTCTGGCCAGAAGTATCCGACTATGCGTCCTATCCGAGCGGTGGATGACACCAGCATCGCGAAATGGGCTCGGGTAGCCTCGCTCATCTCCGAACGAAGACGAAGGAGGAGGCGACATGATCGACGAGCAGACGCTGGAGCGGGTGGTCGAGTTCCACGGGCACATGTGCCCGGGCCTGGCCATGGGCGTGCGCGCCGCCGAGGTGGCCCTGGCCGAGATCGGCCCGCACTCCGCCGACGAGGAGGTGGTGGCCATCGTGGAGACCGACATGTGCGGCGTCGACGCGGTCCAGTTCCTCACCGGGTGCACGTTCGGCAAGGGCAACTTCATCCACCGCGACCACGGTAAGAACGCCTACACGTTCATCCGTCGCTCCGACGGCAAGGCCATCCGCATCAGCCCCAAGTCCGGCAGTTGGGGCGCCCCCGACCCCGAGCGCGAGGCCCTGATGGCCTCGGTGCGCTCCGGCACGGCCGCTCCCGAGGAACGCCGCCGGTTCTGGGAGCTGCAACGCGACCGGTCCATGACCCTGCTCGAGGCCCCGATCGAGTCGCTCTACGACGTGCGCAAGGTCGACGTGGAGACGCCTCGGATGGCGCGGGTCATGGCATCGGTCGACTGTGAGGCGTGCGGCGAACCGACCATGGAGACCCGTATCCGCCGCCTCGACGGGGCGGAGCTGTGCGGGCCGTGCTTCGAGGCCCGCCTGGCCGGGCGAGCTCCGGTAGCGTCCCCGTCGCCTCGCTCCGGGACCTGACCGACCCACTCATCGAATGTGTGGCGCTTATCGGCGTCATCGCACCGATAGGCGCCGCAGGTTCGGGAGGGGTGCGCTACCCGGGGACGTTGGGCCAGTCGCGCTCGCGGTCGACCCGGCACAGCAACAACCGATCGCAGATCGAGCAGAAGTAGATCGTGTCGCCCAGCCGGTCCTTCCACCCGTTCGGCAGCCACTGGATGCTCCCGCAGCCCTTGCAGGGGATGTTGTTGCTCACCAGGGCCTCGCCGAGCCCGGCCACCACCACCGGCATCTTCATCCTGGGTTTGGTGCGAGCCACCGCATCGCCGTTGACCGCAGCCTGCTGGCGGGCGCGCTTGGCCTCTTCGGCTTCCGCCGCGGCTCTCGCCCGCTGCCGCTGGGCCTGCTCGAAGCCGATGTCGGCCCACCTCGACTTGGTCGGCTGCTGGGTGGGGCCGCGGGTGGAGGGCGGCCGGTAGCCGTTGGTGCGCTGGGAGTTGCGGCTCATCGGCGTGCCCTTCGAGGCGAAGGCATAGGCCTCGTTCAGCTCTCGCATCCTCCTGGCGGCCTCCTCCCGCACGTTCTCGGGCGCCGACTGAAGGCGGTCGGGATGGTAGATCTGGGCGAGAATCCGGTACGCGGCAGTGATCTCGAGGGGTGATGCGGTCGGTAAGAGGCCGAGGACCTCGTAGGGAGTCACGGCGCCGAACACGCTATCGCCGCTGGCACCGCCCAGTCATGCGCGAGCCGGTAGTCCTCAACGAGCACACCAGGGGCGCGCCTCATGCCGGGGGGATCGAGTCGTCGCCGATAGCGGCGACCCGAACAGCGGCGAACGACTCTTCGAGCTCTACACCCCACAGGTCGAAGCGGCCGAGGCGCAGGCCGGCGAGTTGGATGGCGATCGGTAGCCCCCAAAGGGTCTCCTCGTCGAGCAGCTCCAACCCGGCACCGGCGAGGCCGGCCTCGACGATCGCCCGGTGCCCCGCAACGGCGTCGGGCAGGTCGAGGCTTACGAGGACCGTGGCCGGGGCGACCCGGATGGCGGCGGGGATGTCGCCGTCGATCATCAGCACCGGGCCCTCGGCGTAGAACAGCGGCGAATGCCCGGACTCCTGGGCCTGGGCGAAGGCGGCGATCACCGCCTCGTCACTCACCGACGAACCCGGTGCAGGGGCGAACGGAGGGCGCAGGCCCGGATCGAACGGCTCCTCCGCCGAGTCGCCGGCGGAAGGGCCGTCGAGCCGCTCGTCGGGTTTCATGCCGGCACGAGGACTCGGAGCTGGTTGATGGTGATCCGCTCGTCGGGTTTCATGCCGGCACGAGGACTCGGAGCTGGTTGATGGTGATCCGCTCGTCGGGTTTCATGCCGGCACGAGGACTCGGAGCTGGTTGATGGTGATCCGCTCGACCATGCCCGTGCCCGATTCGAGACGGAGCCGGCCCATCCGGTCGACGGCTTTGACGATGCCGCGACTCTCCCCCCTGGGGAGCAGGGTGGCCTTCACCCGCTGGCCGATGAGACGGCACCGGCTCTCGTACGCCGCGGCCACAAGCCCGGGGTCATCGCTGAGGTCGGCGGCGGACCGCTCGAGGGCGGTGAGCACCGCGTCCATCAGGGCGCGCTCGCCGCCGGGTTCGACATCGATCCGGTCGAGGTCGATACGGGTCGTCACCACCGCGCTGCGCACCTGGCCCGGGCCGAGCTGGATGTCGGCCTTGACCATGGCCACCTCGTCACCACTGTCTGGGTCGATGACACTGTCCGGCCACCACGTCACCAGCTCTCGATCGGCGACCAGCTTCACGCCGTCGACGATCGCGGTGCCGATCGCCAACCAGACGGCGTCGGCGTCCTCTGCGGCCAGCGAGGGGCGAAGGACCACCGAGAACGCGAGCGTACGGCGGTCGGCGGACGGGTCGGCGCCGACCACGCCTCCACCGTGAGGTACCTGCTTGCCCGCCCCCTCGTCGATCTCGGCGGCGAAGCGGTTGACCGCCCACAGGCGGCCGTTTCGGCCCCGTGCGCTCAGCTCCCGCTCGACGAGCACCGTGGCTCCGGCCGGTGCGTCCCCTTGGCGAGCCCAGGCCAGCGCCAACGATTCCGCCGAGAGGCCGACCCCGAAGGTGCGGATGGGTTGCCCGCCCGGCCCAGTGCTCTCGACTGCCCCCGCGACGCCGGCACCGCTTCGCTCGCTCATTGGTGCGCTCGCAGCGCCTGGCTGTGGCGCCGTGCGCCGTCGGGCCAAGGGGCACCAATGACCGCTCGGCCCTGCGGGCCGAGACAACTCACTGTGCTGATGATTCGCTCGCTTCGCTCGCTCATCGCTTCGCCCGGGGCAGGAGTCGCTCGACGGCCCAGCGGCCGTCGAGCTCGACCAGCTCGATCGTACCGACCGGAAGTCCCGCCACCCCGAGGTTGGCGTGCACGGGGGAGCTCAACATGACGTGGAGCCGTTCGGGCTCCACCGGCCCGGGCTCGATGTCGAAGATCAACGAGTCGAGGTCGGTGCCGGCCAGATCGGCCCGCAGGCCGTTGACGAGATCGGTCAGGAACTCGTGCTCCTCCCCCTGCGATGTGGTCCCGTCCCGAAGGCGGGCCGACAGCGCCTCGCTCATGCCTCGGTTGACCGCGATGCGCAACACCGTGGCGCGGCCCTCGCGCCCGAGGAGGTCCCACACCGTGCGATGCTCGCCCCAGGCCACCGCGTCGACGAAGCGTCGTGCCGTGTCGAGCGCTTCGGGCTCGCCCGGTGCGGCCGCAGTGGTTTCGTCTCCTGACGCCGGGCCCGAGGTGGGACCGGGCGCACCATTGGGTGCACCACCCGTCGCACCGTCGCGAGCGGGCCCGGAGGGCTCCGGGATCATGGTCGCTCGAACCCCATCGACTCCAGGAAGTCGCGCACCAGGATCCGCTGCGAAAGTCCCAGGGCGTCGCCGACGCCCTGGTCCAAGGCCCGGTCCGCCGCCTCTCGCACCTCGCCCTCCAGGCGTTGGTGGACCTCGACCCGTGCCAGCAGGCCTGCCTCGACGGCTTCGGAGGGCATCTCCATGAGCACGACGAGCTCGGTTTCGATGTGGGCCCGGGCCGCCTCGTAGCCGAGTGCGACGGAGGCCAGCGCCAGCTCCATCAGCATGGCGTGGCGTCGTTCGGAAGGCATCGCCACCAGGCGCCGCAGCCGCTCTCGCAGCAGGCGTCTCCGCTCGTTCTCGTCGCACTCGGCCACCAGGGCGGCAAAATGCCCCACCCGGCCAGGGATCGACCCCGAGGGGCCGGCCTTGTCCAGCTCGACCTCGACGCTCTCCATGCTGGCGGTGGCCTGGCGACGGGCGTCGGCGTGCAGGCGAGGGTCGAGCAGCGCCACGGTGTCCTCGTAACAGACCAGCGCCCTGCGCATGTTGTGGACGTCCCCCGTGGCGGCCAGGGCTCGACCCAGGTTGTGGGTGGCCAAGGCGTGCTGGTACGGGAAGGCCGCCCGTGTGAATAAGCCGAGGGCGTCCTCGAACGCCATGATGGCGTCGGAGAGCAGCCGCCGCCGATCATCGGGGCGTTGCGCCGCCAGGGCCGTCGCCGCGATGCCGGCGCTGTGGTCGATGAGGCCGCGGTGATAGGGCGCCTCTTCCTTGTCCACCGACGATCGCGCCTCGGCGTAGTCGGCCAACGCCGCCTCGAGACCGGCCACGGTGCCCGAGGCCGCATGGGCCTGACCCCGGTTGTGCAAGGTGGCGGCGCGCCCCCGGCGACCCTCCTCGGTGTCCTGGTCGAACAACACCGCCGCCTCGGCAAAGGCCGTCAGCGCCTCGTCCAGCTCACCGCGCTCCGAGCGGGCCAGGCCCAGGTTGTTGAGCGCCGCGGCTCGCTCACCCTCACGATCGCGGTTCTCGAACAGCGCCGCCGCCTTCTCGAACAACTCGACGGCCTTACCCGTCCGGCCCAGCGCCCGCTGCGCCGCTCCGGCCGCGTTGAGGGCCCGGCCGTGCTCCACCGGGTCGTAGCGGGGGTCGAAGACGGCAGCCGTGACCTCGTAACAGGCCAGCGCCTTGCGCAGGTTGTCCGCCTGGTCGCCATGGGGTGACTCGGCGTACGCCAGGCCGAGGCGGTAGGCCACCGCGGCGTGCTCGTGGGGTCGGGAGGTGCGAGGCGTGCTGGCGAGCTGCTGCTCGAGAGCGGCAATGGCCTCGGCGGGGTCGCGCGTGTCGCGAACGTCGGTCATGCCGGCGCCCCGGTCGACCCGACGCCGGTGAGCTCCTCGACGTAGCGGAGGACCTCGAGGACCGCGATCTCCACCGCGGCGGCCACCGGGGGCGTCAGGCCCTCGCCGACCGCGTCCGGCTCGGCGATCTGGCAGCCCACGAGCACGACGTTCGCGGGCAGCACACCCAGGGCCCGGGCCAGCATCATGGCCAGCTCCGGCGTGGCGAGGTGCATGTCAGCGAGCAGGTCGTGCCGGCGCTCGAAGGAGACCGTGTTCACGTCGAGCACCTCGGGCTCGATGAACATCACGGTGCCCGGCGCTCGGCCGTGGTCGACCGCGTCGACCACCACCAAGGCGTCCCAGCCGTCCTGGAGCTCCTGCACCAACGCGATGCCGGCGATGCCGGTCTCGACCACGACCACGTCGGGAGGGAGGGACATCTCCTGCAACCGGCGCGCCACCTCGACCCCGAAACCGTCGTCACGCCGCAGCACGTTCCCCACCCCGGCGATCAGCACCTTCATGAGACGGGCCGATCTATCGTCTCGGCGACCCGCAGGGCGTACCCCTTCGTGACCCAGAAGGCCAGGTAGTCGGACAGCTCGTTCCAGGCGGCGTCGTCGACCGAATCGCTCATGGCGTTCAAGCGGCGGTCGACCTCCGAAGCCACGATGCGGTCGAGCGTCTCGATGGTCTGGTCCTCGTCGTTGAGTAGGTAGACGCCGGCCGCACCGGAACGAAGCTCGCCGGCGATGCGATCGACGGCCTCGCTGAGGTCCTCGATCGGGAACTCCAACCCCGTCTCGGGGCTCGCGCTGGGATCGGCCGAGGCCCGGCCCGCCTCGGCCTCTTCGACCCGGCGCACGCAGTAGCCGTTGAGAAGGGCCTGGCCCGCCCACATGCCGATCTCCGGCATGGGTTGGGAGTCGCGCTGGTCGGCGATGGCCAGCTCGACGTAGCGCCGGGCCGACTTGCTCAGCGGATGGGCCTGGGCCAACGCCCGCGACCGGAACGCCACCGCCTCGGCCGGGCCCGCAGCCGCCGAATCCTGCGGAGAGCTCATTGGTACGCCATCAGGGTTGTCGATGACCTGCGGCCGCGTCCTGGCGAGCGGAGCACCAATGAGCTCTCGGCCCGAATGGCCGAGAGACAGCGCGCTGATGGTTTGCTCGCCTTCGGCTCGCTCACAGCCCCGGAAGGCCGATTCTCGACACGGGTCGTCCACCACCCTGGAGGGCGACGTTCGACCCAGGAGAATCGACGCGCCGGCACCGGCGGGGGGTGCGGGGGGCAGAGGCTCCGCCGGAGCCCCCCGCTGCTGCGCCGAGCCGGCTCCGCCGGTCGGCGCAGGACAGGCGGTTCAGCGCCCGCCGAAGGCGGGCTCGCAACAGCTCGCCCGAACGGAGTGAGCGAAGCGAACGAGTGAGGGCGAAGCTCACTGTTCGTGGCCGCGGATCTGCAGGAGCGGCGTCTCCGGGGTCGGCGGGCGGGCCGAAATCGCCCGCCGGACATCGTCGGGCACGGTCACGCACTCGAGGTCGGCCTTGGCCGGGTCGACGGTCGCGGCTGCGTCGACCAGCTCCAGGCGCCGGAAGTTGGGCCAGTGCTCCTTAAGTGCCTCCTCGACCCCGTAGGTGAGCGTGGCGTCCGAGCTCGGGCATCCGTCGCACGTGCCCTTCATCCGGACCTTGACGACCCCGTCGACGATGGAGTCGACCTCGATGGCGCCACCATGGGACTCGACGAGCGGCCGCACCTTGGCCAGTGCCACCTCGACCGCCTCGGCCGCCTCGGCCGCCGCGTCGTGGTCCTCGCCCAGGCCGTACGCCCGCAGCATCGTGCCCGTGACCTCGTCCTGGCCGACCGACTCGAGAAAGATCTCGCCCCGCCAGGTGCGGGTCATCTCGATGAGGCGCCCGAGGCCCTCGCGATGGAATACGTCCACCCAGTCGAGCAGCTCGGTGACCTTGGTGGCCACCGTGGGATCGGCATGGGCGCACAGCTCCTCGGCCAGCTCCACGACCCGGTCGATGACCTCGTCGTAGCGAAGCTCGTCGTCGATGCTCATTGGTCCATCGCCGTTCGCTCGCTCATGCCTCGCTCATCGGCGCTCATGCGTGCCCGTCCTGCGCCGTCATATCGGTTCCGTCACCGGCGCGGCGCCGACCTCTTCGCGGATCATGTTTAGAACCGTACCGACCGCGGCTTCGACTTCGTCGCTGAAACCGAGCCCGAAGGACCGGTCGCCCGGCTCGATCTCGATGACGACGGTGTCGTCCGGGAACGCCTTCCAATGGCGCACGACGGCGAGGGTGTGATCGAGGTCGATGATGCCGCCGATCGCCTCGGTGAGCCGCTCGTGCACCTCCATCTCGTCAGGCGGCGTGAGATCCAGCAGGTAACGGCGGATGGTCCCGGGCGGATCGACCTCCCGGGGCATGGCACCGACCATCACCACCTTCGAGGGTGCCAGGTCTTCGAGGAGGTGCAGGACCCGGTGCGCGGCATACGAGACGTCCTCGACGACGACGTCGGTGGGCCATTCCAGACCGGCGCAACGCCGGATGAACTGGGTGCCGAAGTCGAGGTCGCGCAGCCAGGGCAAGCCGAGACAGGCGACCAGCTTGCCGCCGACGACGACACCGCCCGGGCGGGCGGCCCGGGCGGCATCACGTTGTCCGGCGAAGACTGCTTCGCTGTCCTCCGGCTTTGCGCCGCCGCCTTCGGCGGCCGTCACCGCCGAGCCGCTGGGCGGCCCGGGCGCCGGTGACGGCTCGCTCACTCCAGCGTGCAGCTGCAGGAGTTGACCTCGCGCACGATGACGCCCTTGCCGGTGTCCATGTGGGTGGTGCAAGGCATGCACGGGTCGAAGCTGCGGATGGCGCGGAGCACGTCGATCCCCTTGATCTCGTCGTCGGGCACGCTCTCCAGGATCGGCGTGTCGGTGACGGCTTGCTCGTAGGGACCGAGCTGCCCGAAGGGATCGCGTGGCGCGGCGTTGAGCGTGGACGGCGTGGTGATCTGGTAGTTGAGCAGCTTGCCCTTGTCCATGTGCAGGTGGTGCACCAGCCAGCCGCGGCCGGCCTCCCAGAACCCCACGGACACCCGCTCGTCCTTGGGCACCTTGTAGGGCGTGTGGACCGCGGTCTCGCCGCGGCGCCAGTACTCGAAGGCCTTGAGCAGGCAGTTCATCCCGATGGCGGCGGTGAAGGCCATGGCATAGGCCCGGGCCCGGTTGCGCTCCATGGCGTTGAGGGTGCGAGGCACCTTCCAGTACAGCTCGGTCTCGGGCAGCTCGTGGCGAGGGATGACCATGCGCAGGCCCTTGCCGTCGGACTCGAAGAACGGGTTGTCGGCGGTGTTGTTGGCCAGCGCGGTGGTCCACATCCGACCGTAGGTGCCGGTCTCGATGACCTGGCGGTCCCAGCGGGGCGCCGTGTCCCAGGTGTACTTCTGCTTGAAGTTCTTACCGGTGGGCTTGGGGATCGTGGTCTTGTTCCACGGGTGGTTCGGCGAGATCGGGTTGCCCAGCGGGTCGGTCTTGAACGTCACCCCGCTGCGGGTCCAGTCGTCGTAGAAGGAGTGGTCCACGAACTCCTCGAAGCCGATGTTGATGTCGGTGAGGTTGGTGGTGACCAGGTTGCCGTCGATGATCATGCCGGGCTTGGCGTAACGGGCGTTACCCCACCGGTTGCAGTTGGCGTAGGTGGCGTCGTAGACCGACGAGTCGTCCCAGATGCCGGTCTGGGCCAGGTTGGTGGACCGGGCTCCGACCTTTTCGTACTCGGGGTTCGACTCCAGGAAGAAGTCCATGATGTCGTCCCACACCCGGCAGATCTGCTTGCACCAGTCGAAGATCTTGCCGAGCTGCGTGTAGTACTCGTTGAACGACGACGTCGAGATCGTGGTCGACATGCCGCCGGGCACGATGGTGGACGGGTGCGGGTACTTGCCGAACATGAGCATGCACATCACCCGGCCGACGCGGGTCCACTCGAGAGCCTCGAGGTAGAGCCGCCCGGTCAACGGGTTCATGGCATCCATGATGTCCTTGATGGTGCGGTAGCCGTGGATGTCGCCGTGAGGGGCGAGCGTCTTTTCGGCCTTCACTACCAGCTCGGGGTTCGTGTACTGGACGAGCGACGTGGAGTAGTCGGGACCGGCCAGCAGGCCGAGGTGCAGCGGGTGGTCGTAGAACATCTCGGCCACCTCGCCGAGGTTGCGGACCTCGACACCCAGCGGCGGCGGGCAGATCCCGAACGCCTGCTCGATGGTGAGCGCCGAGCACGTGGCGTGCACGCCGCCGCACACGCCGCAGGCTCGGGAGCTGATGTCGATCGCATCCCTGGGGTCACGGCCCTGCAGGATGATCTCGTAGCCCCTGAACAGCATGGCCTGGGAGTGGCAGTCGACGGCCTTGCGCTGGTCGAGGTCGAGCACCACGTGGACGGCGAGAGCGCCAGCCACGCGGGTGATGGGGTCGATGTTCCAGTCACGCAGCTTGGGCGGCGCGGCGGTCATCACACCGCCGCCCCGGACCACGGGTCGGGGCTTGGCCACCGATACCGCGTACGGGTTGCCGGCGCCCTCGATGAGGCTGGCCTTGCCGGTGTCGTCGAACTGGATCGGGAGGTTCTTGAAGCACATGGTGATTAACCCCTTGGCCGGCGCGAGTTGTACGACTCGTGCGAGTGTTGGTACTTCCCGTAGAACTTGTGGATGGTCTTCACCGCGCCTCGGGGCCCGGTGCGGGAGCGGCGCCAGCCGCTCGGCGCGTCGCGGTCCCAGCGGGTGGACATGTTCTTGTCGATACGGCTGATGTTGCGCATGCGGCGCATCATCCCGCCGGTGACCCGAGCGGTGTTGCTGGACAGCAGGGATCCGGGAGGCGTCTCGAAGAACGGCGAGAACTTGTCGGGGAAGCCCGGCATGGTGCAGCCGATGCAGATCCCACCGACGTTCATGCAACCGCCGTGACCGTCGACGTTGCCCCGCTCGGCGATGTTGCACTGGACCACCGGTCCCCAGCAGCCCAGCTCGACCAGGCACTCCTTGTCGCCGTAGGACTCGGCGAAGACGCCCTCCTCGTAGTAACCGGCGCGGGGGCAGTGCCGGTGGACCGTCTCACCGAACAACCAGGCGGGACGGCCGAGCTCGTCGAACTCGGGCAACGGGGCGAGGCCGTTGAGGAACAGCAGCACGGCGGCCGCGGTCTCCAGGATGTTGTCGCCGATGGGCGAGCAGCCGGGCACGTTGACCACGGGGACGCCGAAGGCCGAGCGGTACTCGAGGCCCAGGTACTCCATGCAGCCCATCGAGTTGGTGACGTTGCCCTTGGCCGAGGGGATGCCGCCCCAGGCGGCACAGGTGCCGACCGCGACGACCGCGGCGGCGCCCGGCGAGAGCCGGTCGAGCCACTCCAGGCTGGTGATCTGGCGACCGGTCTGGGGGTCTTCACCAAGGCCCATCCAGTAGCCCTCGCCGGCGTAGGACTCGTCCATGATGGAGCCCTCCCAGCAGATGACGTACGGCGCATCGAGCTCGCCCCGCTCGGCCATGAACAGGTTGTGCACCCACTCGGGGCCGGACTCGGTGGAGACGACGGTGTGGATCAGCTCGACCCGGGGCAGGCCCGGGATGATGCCGGCCAGCAGGTGCTCGACCCGGGGGTGGGTGGCGCCGGTCACGGCCACGGTGCAGCCGTCGCAGGAGCCGCCGACCATCCAGATCAGGTAGATCTTGTCGAGCGGGCCCAGCGCCAGGGTGTCGTTGATGGGCGGCACCAGGCGGCTGCGCTCGCCGATGGGCGCCAGCGGGTCACGACCGTCGTAACGGCCCGTGACCGGGTCGGTGCCAGCACCGAGGAACTGGTTGTGCGCGGTGGCCAGCGCCGACACCGAGTCACGCGGCACGAGGTTGGACTCAGCCCGGCGGGGCGGAGGGCCGCCGATGTCGGGCGTCTTCCAGTCCTCGACCTCGGAGCCAGTCGAGAACGAGCCCGAATCGCCCTTGTGGCTCGGTGCGGAGAAGTTGTGTTGGCCGGCCCCGGCCATCCGAGACGTAGTGCGGGACGACCGGCCCTCACGGAAGGCCGGTCGCTCGGGCGGATCGGTCGAGGCCTCGACCTCACTGGCGCGGATCGGCTCCCGGCGGGACCCAGTTCCCCTGCGCTTGTCTGCCATGGTTTGCCCCCATTTCCCTCGGCTCAACAGGCCGTTCGCCGAGACGTAGATGTAGACTACATCTATCAGCCGCCGAAGTCCGTGTCGGAGGGAAGAATCGCCATGATCGAGCCGAAATCCGAGGCGATCCGCACCTTATACTGGCGCAGCGAGATCCTCCAGGTGATGTTCTGGCTCCGCGGAGAGGGGTTCGGCGACCTGATGGACCCACCGTTGCTCGAACGGTTCCTCGGCGTCGACGCCGCCATCGGGATGACCTACCTCGACCGGCTCGTTGATGAAGACTACGTGGTCCGAGACGGCGACTGGTACGCCCTGTCGGACCGGGGCTTGGAGGAGGGCTCCCTCGAGTTCGCTTCCTCGTTCGCCGAGCTGACCCGGCCCACCCACGGCGAGTGCAGCGACGACTGCTGGTGCCACGCCTCGGCCGACGAGGCCGCCGCCTGTGCCGCGGCCCGAGACGACCACAGCGAGCACGCGGGGCACGATCACCCTTGACCCGCTCCGGCACCCAGCCGACCAGCACACCAACCACCCGTACCAAGGCCACGACCGAAGGGCTTGTCATGATCACCGAACCGTTCGAGGGCTGTCAGTTCGGGCTGCCCCGTACGTACCTGCGGCCCTGCCTGCTGCTGCTGCTCTCCGAAGGAGAGTCCCACGGCTACGACCTTCTCGAACAGATCCGGGCCCTCGGCCTGGTCGGCGCCGATGCCGGCGGGCTCTACCGCACCCTGCGGGCCATGGAGCGCGACGGGGTCCTGCGGTCGTGGTGGGAGCCCTCTGACGCCGGGCCAGCCCGGCGCACGTACGAGATCACCGATGACGGGCGCCGAGCGCTCCGGGTGGCCATGGACTCCTTGGAGGAGACACAGCGGCTCCTCACCCAGATCCTGGTCCGCCACGACCAGCCCCTGAGCGAGCCGGCGTCATGAGGCTCGCCATCGCAGGCAAGGGCGGTGCCGGAAAGACCACCATCTCGGCCACGCTGGCCCGGCTCGAGGCGCGCGCCGGCCGAGAGGTGGTGGCCATCGATGCCGACAGCAACCCCAACCTGTCCACCGCGCTGGGGGTGGCCGTCGACCCCGCGACAACCGCAACGTTCCTGCCCTTCCGGCTCGTCTCGCGCCGGCCCGAGGGCCCGCGGCTCAACCTGGCAGTCGAGGAGGTGCTGAACCGTTATGCGGTGCCGGCGCCCGACGGCGTAAGGCTGTCGGTGATGGGCATGCCCGACCACGCCGACACCGGCTGCCTGTGCTCGGCCCATGCCACCGTCAGCGCGCTGCTCTCCGACCTGGGCGAGCGCGACGACATCGTCACGATCATCGACCTCGAAGGCACGCCCGAGCACCTCAGCCGGGGCACGGCGCGGCACGCCGACGTCCTGCTGCTCGTGGCCGAGCCGTATTTCCGATCCCTCGAAACTGTGCGCCGGCTGGCCACGCTGGCGTCCGAACTGCCGATACCGTGCGTAGCCGTGGTGGCCAACAAGATCCGTTCCGACACAGACCTCGAGGTGACGCAGGAGTTTTGCGCCCGCCACGGCCTCGAGGTGCTCGGGGCCGTGCCGTGGGACACCAGCGTCACCGATGCCGATTCCATGCGCACGCCGCTCATCGAACTCGCACCCGACGGCCCCGTCGTGGCTGCGGTCAGCGCCTTGGCCGAGCAGGTCCACCGCGCCGCCCGTGCCGCCCTCGCCCTCTCGACCCCAGGAGCCCACTAATGTGCCTTGGCATCCCCGGCCGCATCGTAGAGATCCGTGACCTGTCCGAACATCGTGCGTTCGTCGACGTCGAAGGTGTCCGCCGCGAGGTGAACATCGGGCTCCTGGTCGGCACCGAGGGCGGCATGGCCGTGGACAGCATCGGCGTGGGCGACTGGGTGCTCGTCCACGTCGGCTTCGCCATGGCCAAGATCGACGAGGAGGAGGCCCAGCACACGCTCGACCTCGTGCGCCAGTTCGACGAGCTCTTCGACGACGAGCTGGCCCAGTTCGCAGAGAGCGACCCGGCGTGAGGTTCGTCGACGAGTACCGCGATCCCGCCGCGGCCCGGGTGTTGGTGCGAGAGATCATGTCGCTCAGCGGCACCGAGCCCCGCAAGTTCATGGAGGTGTGCGGCGGCCACACCCACACGATCTATCGCCATGGCATCGAGGGCGTCCTGCCCGACAACATCGAGCTGGTCCACGGGCCGGGTTGCCCGGTCTGCGTCATCCCCATGGGCCGGGTCGACGACGCCATCTCCGTGGCGGAGACGCCGGGGGTCATCTTCACGTCGTTCGGCGACATGATGCGGGTGCCGGGCGGCGAGGGCAGCCTGCTGGAGGCCAAGGCCAAGGGCGCCGATGTCCGCATGGTCTACTCCCCCCTCGACGCCCTGCGCATCGCCCGCGACAACCCCGACCGCGAGGTGGTCTTCTTCGCCGTGGGGTTCGAGACCACGGCACCGTCGACGGCCATCACGCTGATCAAGGCGCGGGCGGCGGGCATCACCAACTTCAGCGTCTTCTGCAACCACGTCACCATCGTGCCGCCGCTGAAGGCCATCCTCGAATCGCCCGACCTGCGCCTCGACGGCTTCATCGGCCCAGGGCACGTGTCCACGGTGGTGGGCAACCGCCCGTACCGGTTCGTGGCCGAGAAGTACGGCAAGCCGCTGGTCACCGCGGGCTTCGAGCCGGTCGACATCCTGCAGGCCGTGGTCATGCTCCTGCGCCAGATCGCCGAAGGTCGGTGCGAGATCGAGAACCAGTACAGCCGGATCGTGCGCGACGAGGGCAACCCGGCCGCGCTGGCCATCCTGGCCCAGGTGTTCGAGCTCCGACCGCACTTCGAGTGGCGCGGGCTCGGGTTCATCTCCCAGAGCGCACTCAAGCTCAACGCCGACTTCGCGCCCTGGGACGCCGAGCTCAAGTTCTCGGTGCCCGGTGTGCGGGTAGCCGATCCCAAGGCGTGCCAATGTGGCGAGGTCCTCAAGGGCGTCCTCAAGCCTTGGGAGTGCAAGGTGTTCGGCACCGCCTGCACCCCGGAGACGCCGATCGGCACCTGCATGGTGTCCTCCGAGGGCGCCTGCGCGGCCTACTACAACTACGGGCGGCTGGCCGGTCGCGGCGGGACCCGCATCCCGGTCGTATCTGCCTAAGCCGACCAACGTGGCTCCTACGGGCGGGCCACACGCGGTGCCCGAGCCAGCCCGGAGACGACCGAGCAAGGCAACCGCCCGCCAACCGATGCCACCGGGCACGTCCGGGTTACGACGCGGCCTGCGCATCGCCGAGATGTTGCGGGTCACCGACGAGACCGACGTCTCCGGGCGGCTCCTGCTCGAGGACTCGGCCCCGCGCCGGGCGCGCAAACGAATCGAGTCGGGCGGCGTGCCCATGCGCTCGGTGCCCTCCCCCTACGAGGACACGCCGTCGCGCTCAGGCGGGTTGATGAACGCGTCGGCGTACGAGGCCCTCCGGCACGACACCGGCGCGCTGCTCGACGGGTTCGCGTGGCTCGCCGAGGGGTACCAGGCGCGGCAGCCGGCCAACCGAGGCACCGGAGCGGGCCTCGTCGACATCTCCAACATGGGCCTGACGCTGCCGCTGGTGCTCTTCCGGCGAGGGCAGGCGCCGTTACCTCGCCACGGTGGCCTGCCCACGGCGGTGGCCTCGCTCTTCAAGGCCTCGCGTGGGGTGTTCTCGGCTGCGGTCGACCTGGTCAACCAGGCCGGGCCGGGCCTCACCACGGCGCCCCGGGTCGTGGCCTTCGCCGAGGCGCACGGGCACTTCGTCCGGCCCCAGACCAGACGGGTATGCGCCGCGCCGACCCGACTGATCGAGCGCGCCATCGACGTGATGCTGACCGGCGCTGCGGCCGGCGCCGACGCCGCTCGCAGCGAGCTCGCAGCGTTGGTTCGCTTCGAGCACCTGTGGCACTTCTACGAGCTGCAGGAGCAGTTCAACGAGGCGATGAACCGGTACCGCTGGTTCCTGGCGCACGCCCAGGATGGTGCGAGACGTGACCCGGCGACCCTGTTCGCCACCGAGATCGACGAGGACGGCCGGCGGTACTCGTTCGGCGACCTCACCGCCGGCTTCCTCGACCACGTCAACGGCCTACAGGCCCGGATGAACCTGAGCCTCGGCCGGTCCGCGGACGCGCCGCCGATCACATTCGAGTCGACACTCAGCATCCTGTAGCCGCTTGCCGGCCGCCGCCTACGTCGTTCTGGCGTCCAGATGGCCCACATGTGTCATGACGACACCCAGACCAGATCGCGAGCACCCCCCGACCGCGAAAGCCCAGCTCAGCCGTCCTTTTCAGACAAGCTCTTTCGGGTGCGGCTCCCCTGGAGGGACGTCTCCCGAGCCCTTTTCCCAGCTCAGTTTCTGTGCCCGCTGCGCGGGCGTGACGCAAGCGTGAAAATGGTGTGCGGGCGAGCCCGTCACGCCGTCGTCTTCTTGGTCTTGAGGCCGTAGCTCAGTTTGGTGTGGGGCCCGACCAGAAGGGCAACGCACTGTGCTACGAGCACGCCGATCAGACTTTCGTATCCCTCCTGGGCCCCCGGGCTCGCTCGCTGCCAAGTGCGCGAGCGGCGAGCAGCTCCACGAGCAAGTGATCCTCACCTACTCCGAGCAGAGCCGGGCCCGCTCGGTGAGCCTGCCCGGGGAACTGATCTCGCCGGTGCGCAAAGCGACGGCGCGCTACCGCAGGGCACGCCAGAAACTCGAGGCCGAGGCCAACGCCGGGCTGGAGGCGCTCGTCGCCCAGCTCGGGGGCAGAGCCTGAGGGCGGCCTTTTCGGCTTCCGAAGGCCGCTACCGGGGGATCGTCGACTTCCTCGGCGACACCGAGGGCGCTACGGGCCAACGACTGCTGGGACGACTACTGGTCGTTCTATCTGGCCCAGGAACGCAAGCGGGTTCACGAGTCCCGATACCTGGACGGTTGCGTCCCAGATCTGGTGTAAAAGCCGACTGACGCAGATTCCTCATGGTGATCCTACGCGGCGGCTGTGACAGTCTCGGCGGTCCACTCCTCGTCGTTGGCCGGGACCGGATCGAA
>Ga0187893_10002971_pt1 | contig 35651 bp, 36 predicted proteins | sample MA1701074metaG_FD_139574 | JGI IMG/M metagenome (GOLD analysis project Ga0187893, IMG submission 139574) | White microbial mat communities from a basaltic lava cave in the Kipuka Kanohina Cave System on the Island of Hawaii, USA - MA170107-4 metaG ...
ATGGCGCGGGGCGTCGCGAATCGACACGACCGCGGAGAGATGCCGGAGTGGCCGAACGGGGCGGTTTTGAAAACCGCTGTGCTCGCAAGGGCACCGGGGGTTCGAATCCCTCTCTCTCCGCCATTTTTATCCTTGTTCCCGTAAACTGGCCTCGTTGCCGGACTTTGACGCGTGGGGTACCTTTCTCAGGGCCACTTGTGAAAGATTCTGTGAAAACTTTTCAAGGACCCGGAAGGCACCATGGCGACGACAGGGGCAAGCAAGCACACGGGGTTCACCACCTCAGGGAACACCCGGGATGTCAAGGTCGAGAGAATCGGTCGCGTGACGGTCTACCGGCGCGGCAAGGCCTACTCGCTCTACTACCGCGAGACCGGGAAGTCTGTGCGGCGGAAGGTGGACGGGAACCTGGCGGTGGCCCGGGCAACTGCCTCCAGGGTCAACGCCTCCCTTGAGGAGGGGAGCCCCTCCCCCTTCGGCTTCACCCGCGTCACCGTCGAGGAGGTGGTCCCACTCTTCACTTCGCACGCCGAGGAGGTCCAGGGGCTCGCCCTGCGCACGGTCGACCGGTACCGGGCGGCCCTGGAGCACTTCCGCCGATTCGTCCGTTCCCAGCCGAGAGTCCTGACCGCCGACCAGGTCACGCAAGCGACCGTCGACGACTTCGTGAAGTGGTTCCGCCGGTTGCCGAGGGCGAGAAACGGCGCGGCGACCGGGAAGGAGGGCCGCTACACGCCGGCCGGCATCCGCTTCGTCCTCTGCGTTTGCCGGACGATGTTCAACTGGGCGAGGAAGCGGCGATACCTACCGCCGTACACCGAGAACCCCTTCAGCACCTTCCCCATCGATAAGACCTTCCGCGCCGAAGGGGCTCCGGTCCGACTCTTCACGGGGGAGGAGCGGCGAGCGTTCTTCGAGGCCTCGGACGACTGGCAGCGCTCGATCTTCTTCGTCCTCGCGGTCTACGGACTCCGGGTGGGTGAGCTGACCCACCTCTTGGTGTCAGACGTGGAACTGGGGGAGGGGATTCTCCACGTCCGCTCAAAGCCCGTGCTCTTCTGGAGTGTGAAGACGGGTCGGGAGCGGCTCTTGCCGCTCATCCCCGAGATGACCCGGCTCTTCCGGCGCCTCATCGGTGGCCGCGCCGAGGGGTTCGTCTTCCTCAACCGGAAGTGCGCGCAGGGGAAGGTATCGTTACCGGAACGGTTCGACTCGCCAGCCGCGTTCGCGGAGCGTCTCCAGACCATCGCCGCCGAGGCAAGGGCGGCGGGCGCAACGAGCGAGAAGGCAGTGAGGCGGCGGGTTGCGGCCTTCCTCCGCACCATCGGGCAGATCCCGGAGAAGCGCATCCGCCAGGAGTTCATGAAGGTCGCGGCGAAGATCGGCCGGTCGGACGTCACGCGGGCGCACTCGCTGCGCCACCTCTTCTCGACGCGGGCCCAGGAACTCGGCGTGAACCCGCTCCTGGTCCAGGGGCTTCTCGGACACACGACCCTCCAGATGACCGAGAAGTACACCCACTTCAGCGCCGACGTCCAGCGAGAGGCAATCCGGCGGGTCGTTGAGAGTGACCCGACGCTCAAGGGCCTGCTGTGACTGGAGACCTGCCGCGCCGGGGCTCCATGTCGGCGACGGAGAGCCGGCCCTTGCACCCGCCCTCGGAAAGCCATTCGTCGATCCGCTCCCGGTGGAAGCGAACCACGCCTCCACGCTTCACGAAGGGGACCCGGCGCTGGCTCACCCAGTTCCGGACCGTGCCCTGATTCACGGACAGATAGACGGCGACCTGAGCGACCGTCATCCAGGGCGAGTCCGCACCAGGGGTCGACGTCGGTACGACGGCCCGCCGAGCCGCCGGGGCCGGGTCAGAGACCCTGTCCACGGCTCCCCCTCGCTGAGCCGAGTGGTCGAGAGAGAGTCGCTGCTGGTTGAGAAGGAGGAGGAGGGAAAGGGGTGGAGCGTACCCGAAGTGGTCGGGTGCTGCCTGCGAACCGGATGCCGGTTGCTCCGCGGTGCCTTCAATTATCTCATGCTGCATGGCGGTTCCTTGCGTCCGCGGACGATCCTGCCTCCTTCATTCTCGTGATTTCGACGGTTCGCGTAGGGACGTGCCCCGCCTTCTCGTGGCGTTCCTCGTTGGTTACCCCGGAGGCGCCGGGCCACATCGAGTACAAGAGTATTATCAAGATGCGCCATCCGGCGCCACCCCGGACTTGCGGGGAGCCATTGCAGTGAATTCCAAGGCATTACGCCGCTGACGGTTAGCGGCTATCGGCGGTAGGCGCTATCGCGGAGGCCCAGCAAGCCAGATCCGGCGACAGGGTAAGGCGCCCAGTCGTGAGCGTCCCACGCCGGTTTACCCCTCAAGGCCGGCGTTGAATCTCCGAATCTCCAGCGATCGGCGCGGGGTGGCTTTTTCCCCGAGAGGTCTCGACTCCTCTGGATTCCGTGAGGTAGATCAGGTCCCTCGTGCAGGGCCCCCTGAGAGCGGGCGAGGTTCACCTGGTCCATTCTCGGTGTCGACGGCGGTGCTCACCCGTCCGCGAAGCGCACCGAAAGACTTGCCCCAAAGCACTATCCCATTTTGGGATATATCCCAGAGGAGGATATGGTCCGGCCCCGCCATGGAGAAGTCGCTCTTCACGCCGGACCACGAGCGCCTATGCGACCTCCTGCGCCAGGTCCGACGCGATGCCGGCCTCAAACAGGACCAGGTGGCAAAGCGCCTCAAGAGACCCCAATCGTTCGTCTCCAAGTACGAGAGCGGCGAGCGGCGGCTTGACCTCGTAGAACTCCGCAGGGTTTGCCAGGCCATCGGCATCCCGCTCATCGACTTCGTGAGGCGCTTCGACAAGCGCGGGTGAGCCCGGTCGCCGAATATCCTATTTTAGGATATGCTTCTGCGTGGTCAATGTCCAAGAGAAGGGCGCCGGACATCCAGCGCGTTCCCCTTCTCCCTCGCAACTGTCCTCGACATTGAAGAGGACTACGCCACGACGAGGTGTTGACCTCTCGGAGCCAAGTCACCATGAGCAAGCGACTGACTGCCGTCATCGTAGGCCTGTTCATTTCGGCGTCCACCGCCGCCTTCTGGGGCTACGCGATGATTTCCGACGAAAAGGCCAAGACGGTCGCCGTGAAAATGAAGGTGGCGGCTGCTACCGAGGAACGGAATCGGATTCAGCGCAAGCAGGAAGAGGATACCAAGAGGACCACCGAAGAGTCGAGGACGGCCAACACAGGTGCCGCTCCCTTGTCATTCCCGTCGTCAGGCGTCCTGACCCCCGAGAGGACATCACCCGCGAGATTCGAGTGCTACGAGAATACCGGGACACGATGAAGTCAAATCTACCAACATCCTTTGAAGGTGATAGAGAAGCGATACTCCGTCAGGCCGAGGGAGCGATCGAGGAGACCGACCGGTACATCGCCAAGCGCAAGGAGATCGACGAGAAGATCCGGCTTCTTGAAATCCGGCTGAAGCACATGGCATCCACCGACCAGTAGGGCGCGTTGCAGGGGCCGCCGCTGCTCCCTGGGGAATGCAGCCGTGACGCCGCCAGGTGCTGCCGGCGTGCAGGAACGCAAACAGGAGGAGTCGATGGCGAACGGGCTGCTACCAGGCGAGCGCGAGGTCTACAGAACGGGACTACACGCGGTTCTACCTGTAGGGAGCGCCCTGATTGCGGCGGCGCTCATCATCGGCCGTTCCCTGTGTCGCTTCGCGTTCCTGGCCTACCGGGCGTCCGAGTGCGTCGTCACCAATCGGCGGGTCCTCCTCAAGGCGGGTGTCCTCATTAGGAAGACGACGGAGATCCTCCTCACCAAGGTGGAGATCATCGATGTCGAGCGGGATCCCCTGGGGAGGATCCTCGGGTTCGGCACCGTTGTCGTCGGCGGGACCGGCAGCACGCGGCAGCGCTTCCCCTTCGTACGTGATCCGGACCGCTTCGGGGAGAAGGTGCGGCAGGCGGTGGAGGCGGCCCAGAGGCCGGAACCGGCGAGGGCGTGACACGGACCCGTGGCGGTTCAAGGTGAATGACAGGGTGGTTGTCGCGGCGGCCCGCCGAGGATCACCGGTGTGGGAGTGGTCCGAGGAACGTCTGGGAACCTCCCCAACCAACCAGCAGCAGGAATAGTCCCCGTCGCCCTCCGAACTTCACGCGCACGGGGGCGTTCTTCGAGCGAGGGAACTTAAATCCTTGACAAGAAATGCGCTTTTCGCTTAAATCCAGCCGCATGATTGTGAGGAGGCAAGAGAAAAATGGCGCAAAGGCCACCAGATTCATTCGTTAGGACGTTCAGCCCCGGCCTACAGAAACTCCTGGTTGGAGCCCTCGCTCGGGCGTATCACGCCGTTGCCAGGGCCCACCGTCTCCACCCGGGATTCAACGAGCGGACGTTCGGCTTCAGCGTGTACGAAGTCGGCGTCCACGAACTCTCCTCTATTGCCGAAGAGAACGCCGACCGGCTTCGGGTCAAGTGGATCGAACAAGCGTTCCGCTTGATAGCGGGACCCTATGAGGTCGCCTACCACAAAGTCGGGCACTCCGCCCACGATGATATTCGGGTCTCCTTCCCGAACAACGAAGGCGCCGTGACCTCGATGGTGCTTGCCTCCTACCTCCCCGGCCTGGAACCAGACTTGAGCCAGGCCACGAGGGTCGTCCTCGCCCACATGGGCAACCCTGAGGAGGGACTGTGCGCTGCCTACCTCTGCATCCCAATCGGTCACGACGCTGCTGGCCGAATCAACGAGTGGGGGTTCACCTACGAAATCTTCCGCAAGGCGGGCGACGGGCAATCTGGGTCGAGCGAATCAACCGGGGCCCCAGACTTCCCGCCTGATGAGGTCATTGAGCAACTGCGCGTCACACCTCGCAAGCGCGAGCGGAAGCCCCGTGCTTAATCGGAGCGACATCCACACCGCCACGCACCTGTTCCGTCCGGCGCGCCTCACTCTGGCACGGGAGTTACGCATGCTCACCAAGAGCGACCTCGCTGCCCAGATCGACAAGACGCCGAGTGCGGTCAGCCAATTCGAGTCTGGTAAGGTGCGTCCCGACTCTTCTACCGTCCTGCGCCTTGCGCTGGCCTTGAACGTCCCACCGGGGTTCTTCGCCTTCGAGAGTCGGGCCGACTTCATACCGATCGAGACCTGTCATTTCCGAAGCCTCCGTTCAGCGAGTCAGCGCAATCGCCGTAAACTCCTGGCGATCGGAACTCATCTGAGTGACCTGGTGGGTCTACTCGAACAGTATGCCGCGCTCCCGCCCGAGAACGTCCCAGCGGCGGCGGATAGTACTCAACCTCTGTCAGACGACGACGTGGAACGCTGTGCTGCCGATGTACGCCGTAGATGGGGACTCGGACTCGGCCCGATCCCGAATGTCGTCCGACTGCTTGAGACGCGGGGCATTGTGGTTTGTCCCATTGAGGCCGGATCGAAAGATGTAGATGCTTTCTCCTTTTGGCACGTTCACCGACCGTACGTCTTTCTCGTCATGGATAAACGCTCGCCCAGCCGCTCCCGATTCGATGCGTGTCACGAACTTGGCCACCTGGCCATACACTCCCGCGTGCGCCCCGGCGAGCCCATGGCCGAGAGGCAGGCCGACCGCTTCGCGTCGGCGTTTCTCCTTCCGCGCGAGTCGTTCCTTCGGGAATGCCCCGACCGACTGAACTGGGATCACTTCTATGAACTCAAGCGCCGCTGGAGAGTTTCCGTCGCGGCTCTTCTCCACAGGGCGCGGGACCTCGGCATGATTTCTACCGCTACCTACCGTCGCGCCTTCATTCATCTCAACCGCACGGGCCAGCGTACACACGAGGAGTTCGAGCCTCCGGAGGAAACCCCCGAACTGATTGCCAAGGCTGTGGAGATTGCCTCCGAGGAGATCCCCATGGACCACATCGCGACAGACTCCGGGATGCCACCCTCAACCTTCGAGGCGCTATTGGGCCTGATTAGGCTGGCGCAGGATTCATTTCCTTCCGGAGGCCAGCTGTGAACGGGTGTTTCTGGCCTGGTCCGGCCCTTTGCTGTCGCAATCCAAATCGAAAAATCGAAAAAGTAGGCCGGCCGGTGTGAGCTGTCCTGGAAGGGACGACGTGAGCCGCCACGCAAGAAAACCGGCCCCAGCCAGCGAGAAGCCGGCCGGGGCCGTGGGGCAGTTGTGGGCGTTATTGAAGGCGCTTCCACCAGTCGATGGAGCGCTTGTCAGCAGTCGCGATGATCGCCACAACGGGTACAGACAAAGGCACCATACCTATTCCGCCCCTGACGCGTCAAGGGCATCTCCAGCCGGTGCCACGCGGCAGGATCTGGGCGGGTGCGACCGTCATGGCGTGGGTACGAGGTTGCCAAGGATCAGGGCGGTGGCAACCGATGACATCCGTAGCCGTGTCCTGCCGCAATGGGGACGAGTTTCTGGCTACCTCTTGCTGGGAGGGCTCCCGATCGTCGACGGGTGCCCTCCGGCGATCACGGCAAGAGGATCGTCTTGGAGATCTCCCAACCGAGGGAGACGACGGCGATGAAGACGGCGGCGATCGTGATGCGGTTGAGCGCGCGGGAAAGGCGCGTCGAGGAGTCACTGGCCGCCTTGACCGTGTCGTTGAGAGCCGCGACGCGCTTTTCGAGTTCGCCGGTCTGATGGCTCAGCATGTTCAGGATGTTGGGGGTGTTCTTCCCGGAGTTCCAACAGAAAAAGTCGTATCCCCGTGCATAGAAGTGCTTCCTCACTTCGTCGAGGGGCTTCTCCATCAATGTACATCCTTCGACGACTTCCATGGGCTTCTCCTTTCCTCCGCCACCCTCTCCCTCGCAACCCTCACCATCCGCGCCTCGACGTCGCACCCAACGAACCACCGTTCCGCCTGGATCGCCGCCACCGCCGTCGTCCCAGATCCAAGGAAAGGGTCAACGACCAGGTCGCCCGGCTTGGTGAGCCGCTCGATGAACTACCGCGCCTCGGCCACTCCTTGCTGCCATACGTGGAGTTCCTTCTCGGGACCTCCACCCTGGGCGTACGTGTCGGTGACCCAGCCCCTTGGGCGGTACTCCCCCTTGGAGAAGAAGAGGAGTGGCCGCATCCCCACCTCGATCTTCGAGCCGTGGAACCTCGGCCGACGGTAGCCCCTGAAGACGATGCCGCCCAGCCAGACGTAGGTGAGGTGCTTCGCCAGCCGTCCGAGGGGGTCCGGGAGGCACCACTGCGGGCAGTAGGCGACCAGGAGGTGACCGGGTTTCAAGACACGATTGGCGAACTCCGCGAGGTCAGACCAGCGCGCCAGGTGTTCCCGTCCGAAGGGCGGGTCACAGAAGAGCAGGTCCACCGACGACGGGGAGAGGTCGAGCCTCCGGAAGTCGCGGCGCTCGATGCGGCATTCGGACGGGATCCGGAGGTTGCTTCTGGCACGGAGGACACGCCGCTCCCGCTGACGAGACCGGACCAGGCGGAGCGCACGGTTGGCGTCAATGTCCCCGTTGTCCACCTTCCGCCGCAGGTCGGGGTGGGAGCGTAGGTCATCGGCCAGTCGGAGCCTTCGGTAGGCTGTGCGCCGCGATACCCCCAGTTCGGTCGCCTCTCGTCCCACCGTTGCCCTGGTACCGTTCCAATCGTTCCGGACCCCCTGCTTGAGCTTGATCCCGCGAACCTCGCACAGCCGCCGAAAGGCCTCTGCCCAGGCGACGGGGCCCAGGTGCCTGCGGAGCAGGTTGATCTTGAGGAGGTGCTCCAGTTTCTCGCGTTCCCCGGAGAACCGGCGCTTGATGGTCCGGTATCTAACGCCGAGTTCCTCGGCAATCTCGACCCGGTGGTGGCCATCGAGGATCCGGCCGCGATCGTCGACCTCCACCGGGACGAGGACGCCCCGCTGGGCGATGTCCGCCTTCAGGGCCTCGAACTCTTCGGGCCGGAGCCGTTCCAGGAGCTGGTACTTATGGCGCATGTCCTAAATGTCGGCGGGAGATCCAGTCACGTGAACCGTTTGGGAGCAGGGCTTCGACGACCACCGGAACATCTGACAGTCGCGGCGCAGGATTATCAGCACAACACCTTACTGGCCAGTCAGGCCTAAAGACGCCAATCGGTCCATCCGACATCACGAATTGAGAGTCGACGGTCTTTGATGCCCGTTTTCAATCTGAATCAGATGAGGAGCGGTGGGCGGATGAACCGGTATAACTTATACGTAGATGGCAGCTGGCTGTTCAAACTGTGTGATGCCGACAAGATTCTTTCCCGGCGGACTGAGGAACGCGAAAAGCCCTTTCCGCTCGATTTTCTCAAACTCACGAGGTACGTCGAAAAGCAGATCGCGAGTGCATTCGGATCCGCCGAGGTCCGGCCGGTTACACGTTACATATACACCTCAATCTTCAATCTGGACGGTGCACACGCGATAGATCAGAAGCTCAGAAGAAACGTTGAGACTCGGGGATCATTCGTCAAGAGCGCAGAAGAGGCTGGATTCTCTTCTGAAGGGATCATCCGCGTTCCCTTCAAACCCTGGATGGGAGCAAAACTGAAAGCGGGCCTCTACCGGGAGAAACTCGTCGACACATCTCTTGTGGCCAGGCTTGTCGAGCAGGCAATCAGTGATCACGGAGATGACTTGGTTCACGTAGTCTTAGCCGGCGATGTAGACATGCTTGCCGGGATCAGGATTGTCGTCCCGGACTATAGCCAAAAGGTCGTGCTTGTCACGACCCACCCAGAGGCTTTCGCCAAGGATGAGCAGGCGTCGTCTTTCGATCTGGCCATGTTCAGCTTCGCCCACGGACCATTCTTCCTGGAGAAGGCTGTCGAGGATATCATCAAAGGGCGGCACGTTTACTCCTGCTCAAATCCAGACTGCCATAGAGTCTTCTCTCGAACCGAACCGCTGCCCAAACAGACTAATCCATTCTGCCTGGGGTGTGCAAAGAAACGCGGGCGTGGAAGACGGCTTGCAGGGTCGACGGCCCTCTGACCTACCGCAAACAGCAAAACCCTACCGTATGCGGTTGCCGCGGCAACCGATGACTGCATCCGGGCTGATCTGTACTCTGCTCGGTCTCCCCAGTTTGCATCGATGTGCTCGGCAGGGAGCGTGTCGTGTTTTTTCTTCCTCCAGGCGAAATGGCCGAACTCCGTTGGCTCTCTCCGTGACGACATACACGGCGTAGGAGAACGTCGCTCACGCTTTGCCGGCGCGAGTCGCGAAGCCCAGTCCCTCTCAGCGAGCTGGCCCCCGGCGGGCTTGGATGATGTAATTATCCATCAACGTCGGCAGAGTTGCTGTGGCCTCGGCTCGGTTCCAAGTGAGATTGTGGCGGCGGTAGCGACTTACCTGTCCTTGAGAACTTCGGAACGTGTTGGACAACACACTGCCGCCCCGTCTTGCCGGCGAGACTTCCGCCGCGGGCTGTCCAGACGACCGTCCTGGAACCACTCCCGGTGACCTTCATTGAAGCGGCCTGGACCGCAACGTCGACAGGGGTGGCGTGGTTGCCGCCGGCGAGCAGGGAACTACCCGGACTTGAGGTCGAGGCCGGCAATCCAGGTTGACCTGGATCCTTGCAGGTTTGGACCAACCGCTTGGCGTGGCTGCTCTGGAGGATGCCACCACCGGCGCGTGAGTGATCCCGCGGTGCCGAAATACACCGTCACTGTCGAGGGTGACTCCTCGGGTAGCGGCTCCGCCAGGCTTGATGCCGCGACTGCGGATCGCGTCAGGGCCTTTCCTTTGCCGACCGATGCCGACTGAAACCCAGACATCAATTGTGGCTTGCCACCGTCGCACAAAACGTGGTTCGCCCGAAGAACGTCAACAGCCAGGCGGTATGGACCCCATCTCGGTCGACGACCTCAAAGCGGTACTCGAATACCGCTGGTTCGCGGTGATGGTAGGTCGTGCCGGCCAGGATATGGGGCGGAACCGGGAACTCCTGGGGCACAAGCCCGGCGATGACCTGGGAGTCGGGCACCGGAGACATTAACTCGTGGTAGTGGCAGAGTCCCCGGGCCACTTTCCTCACCACACGCAGGACTCGCTCGTCTCGACCGGGGTAGATCAGGTGCTGCGGCCCGGCAGCTGTCTGAACCGGGACGAAGGTCTTTACCAGGTCCAGCATCCGCCTAACGCCGTCTGGTTGTTGGAAGCCCCGGCGCACCTTCGTTTCCCAGAGTTCCTGGACGGCCGGTGGTGGCTGCTCCCCGGCGAGGGCCAGCACGCTGCGGACGTGCGGCTCGTCGTCCTGAAACGTTGCGTTGCACGGCCGGCACGCCGGGACGGTGAGGAGATCAACGTTCGCCCGGAGTGAAACGGGGTAGAAGCAGCGGGGGACCACGTGGTCATCCGTCTCGGCCCGTTGCCCGCAGTACGCGCAGGCTCGACCGCGATGTTCCTTTGTGCGTCTGGTGGTTTTCACGAGCCAAGTCTAACTGTTGACGCGCCCGGCTCAAGCCGAAGCGCCTACGCTGGCGACGGCGCTTTCGGGTCGTCTCCGCGGTGGTCTGGCCACCGCACGTACTCCATGGAACCCGGGGACGCAGGGTTCGGACTTCAGACGTGCGTGGGTGAGCATCGCGATGGGGGTGAATTGGCGAGGCGTCCGGTGGTGCCCTTCGCCGACACCTACCACCCGTATCCTGGGGAATTCGCGGAAAACCCAGACCGAAACGTGGACTGTCGAGCGTGGCGAGCGTGAGCCGTGTCCAAGTTCCGTCCTGGTTTCGCCGCTGTGTCGACGATCCTAACTCGTTGCGGACCCAAGTCTCGTCCACGTGGCCGGGTTCCCGCCGTGCATTCTCCCTCCTCTCCCACTGATCCTCCCATCATCATCCATCATCATCTGAAAGGGATGTCATCGCGAAGCTGGACACCTGGACAAGGAGGCTGGTTTCCCCTCCAACACCACTAAGGAGTGACTTCCTGCCCTCATCGCCGAAACCCCAAGAACTCCCCCTTGCCAGGGAACTTCCACGTTGCCGGGGGCTTGTGGTTGAGGGCCCCCGCAGGGGTAGTTGATTCGCCCCATGGCCGGACCTTTCCTCCTCGGCGCCCCTCGATCAACAGTGTGAAGCAACCCCATCCTTGCAATTCTGACGGAAGTGGAAAGACTATAAGATGAGCGGCCGAAAAAACAATCAACTTCAGCGTGGCCGGCATGTCGAGTCGCTCCGGCCGGTTGCCTGGCCAACCAAAACGCCCTCAGGGCAGAAAGTGGTAACATGAAACACAGGGAGAACCGCCTGAAACCGGCTGAAATCGCACTTAGGATATTCAACCGAAAGGACAAGCAGGGCCGAGCCTACCGATTCATTTCGCTCAACGATCGCCTGTACCGATACCATCGGGGCGTCTATAGGCCCTCGGACGAGGGGGCGGCTCAGCTCGCCTGTTGCCTGGCCGGGGAAGATTCGACGACCTACCTCTGTCAGGAAGCCGTCGAGTGGCTCAAACGCCGGTGCCGGATCGACCCCGCAGAGGTGGACGCGGGGAAGTACATCAACGTGCGAAACGGCCTCCTCGACTGGAGGACCGAGGAACTCCATCCCCACGCCCCGGACTATTTCTCGATCCGCCAGATCCCGGTGGACTGGAACCCCGAGGCCAGATCGCCTCGCCTCATCCGCTTCCTCAGGGAGGTCCTCCCGGACAAGGGGACGATCAGGGCACTCGTGGAAGGGATCGGCTACACACTACAGCCGCGCTGCCACCACCAGAAGGCCTTCCTCCTTCTCGGTGAGGGGGCGAACGGTAAGTCCGTCTTTCTGAGCCTGCTCCGTGCCCTCCTCGGCAAAGGGAACGTCTCCGCGATCAAGCTCCAGGACTTCGACACGAACCGCCACCGCTTTGCCGCCGCCCAGATTGTCGGCAAGGTTGCCAATATCTTCCCCGATCTTCCTCGGTCCGCCATCCACGAGACCGATGCGTTCAAGGCCCTCGTGGCCGGCGAGGAGATCACCGTGGAAGAGAAGTACGGCCGGCTCTTCCAGTACCAGAACACTGGCAAGCTCTGGTTCTCGGCGAATGAGCTTCCTCCCACGAGCGACGTGACCCTGGGTTTCTTCCGCAGATGGCTCCTGGTGCCGTTCCCGAACACCTTTGAGGGGTCCCGGGCCGACAAGAATCTCGCCGAGAAACTCACCACCGACGGCGCGCTCTCCTGCCTTCTTCGCCTCGCAGTCAAATACCTGAGGCGCCTTGAGAAACATGGACACTTCACGGACACCCCAGCGACTCGCCGTGCGCTCAACCAGTACCGCAGGGAGTGTGACTCGGTCCTCGGCTTCGTCGAGGAAAAGGTCGAGCGCGAAGAAGGTGAGAAGGTCTCGTACGACGCGTTCTACATGAAGTACGTCAAGTGGTGCGGTCACTCAGGTTGCAAGCCCCTCAAGAAGAACGCCTTCTTCCGGCGAGCGAAGTCTCACTTAAAGAAACGCCACGGCGACTTCAAGGTAATCCGGCCGCAAGCCGAAGGGAAGCGCCTCCGGTATGTGGAGGACCTGCGCATCGTCGCCTGAGACCCCTTACCCTTGGTTCCTCACCGCCCGAGCGCACTGGACGGCCAGTACTTCGCCGTCATCGGTCAGGGAAGTACCCCACGAGGTCGCTCTACCGAAGGCAGTCGATGGCCTCCCGTCGTACGAACTCCCTGTCCACCCGGGAGCCGCCGTGCTGAGGATGCGGGAAGAACTCGCCAACGAAGTTCCGGAGCAGGCTCGCCGCGGCGGCTGCGATGGCACCTTGGCTGGGAGGGGCAGCGTCGGTGATCCAAGTCCTGGTGATGATCTTGTTGCACGCCGGGACCTTTGGAAGCAGTCTGTCACGGGGACCGGCGAGGCCGGAGGACTCCTCCATCCGGCCCCGCCGGTCCTCACCTCTCACCTTCGGCTCATCAGTTGGTGAGCGGTGCAGCGCTGGACCTCGGGAGCGATGGACTACGGAGTCCAAGCCCACTGCGTTGTTGCAGTCCCGTGTCGTAGTGCTGGTCGCTGCAAGGACAAGTCGGGAGTTGCTCGATGTGGACTTCGGTCGGGTCTCGGTCACGCCTTGACGAGTCCACGCTTCAAGCCAAGTTTCTCATGGAACTCATCGGGAATGTCCTCCCAGTGTTCAATGAGGAGGTCGACGAGTTGGTGGCCGTTGATGAGGCCGATGCGGGGGAAGTCGGGTTCCACCGCAACCTTCTCCGCCGCCTCCTGGAACTTGGCCGTCGTGATGAAGACACCCTGACACCCGTGGGGAATTGCCTGGCGGAGCTGCTTTACCACGTTCGCGCTGACCTTTCGCGCGAGGTCATAGCGCTTCGCCTGAACGAAGACTCTCACCTTGGCCAAGTTCCTCACGTTCAGTTCTCCCGTCACATCCACGCCGCCATCGCCAGTCTGCCCAGTGACCTCCGACCTCTCGAACCCGAGCGCTGTGAGGAGGCATGAGACGAGGATCTCGAACTCCTTGTGGTCGAGCTGGAGGACCTGGTCGAGGACGATTCGGTGGGGGTCGTGGTGCGGCGTTGTCGTTTTGGGCACGAGGTCACCGTCGTACACGCCGGCGAGGAACTCGTCGCGCTGCGAGACCCCGAAGACGGTGAGCGAGGAGCGTAGGGTGTTCTGGAGCGGCACGGAGAACACGCCCCGCTTCAGTCGCTCTTTCGCCCACTCGACCCCCCGGCGGTGACGGTAGGGGCAGCCTTCGTTTCCTGGAGCGTAGAAGTAAGACAACTCGGGACCCACCGTGCCGTAGTGCAGCCACTCCGTGTCGGCGGCGGGCGTAATGACGACGTCCCCGGGCTGGATTTCCAGGAGGAAACGGGCGATCTGTCCCACCTGCTGGCCGATCACGATGTTGCTCGTGTCGTCCGGATGGGATTGGCGGTAAGGGGGGTAGAGTTCCTCGCGGCTCTTGACGGCAGAGAGGTCGACGTCCGGCATCCAGCCAATGGCGACGTAGCCGCCCTCCACGAAGTGTTTCGTGTAGGTTCCGAATTCGGCGCGGACACACCAGACGTTCCTCATCGCGTTGACTCCACGCATCCACGAAGCGCCACCAATGCGGCGGCGACGATCACGATCGCTGGGCTGATTGCCTCCCCACCAGCCTTGCCCGGCAACCGAGTCTACCGGACCCGACGGATTCCGTCCGACTTGGGCCGAGAATGTCTCGGGCGGCGTTCCGTGGTCGTACGGCTCGACGGCAGCAGAGGTGGTGTGTCCTGCCGGTGGCTTGTCCATCGTCACACGGCGCAGGAAGCGGGTACGCCGGTCGAGGAGGAGGTGTCGTCGCGAGGGGAGACACGCCCCGTCCCGCGAAGGCCAGTTATCGTAGTCCCGGAGGGCACCTGCCCCAGGTCCCAGTGAGCCCGGCCAACGCTCAAGGATCTCCGGCGGGGAGGTCGGCACCACCTGTGCTGCATAGGTACGACGACGTACTACCGGGATAGTCCCTCCATGCCGGGGTCATCGGGTTTCCTCTGACGGTCCTCGCCCCAGGCCTTTGATGTTCCAGGGTCGTTCCCTCAACCACCACTGCGTGAATCCTCCGTCGGTCGGATGCTGCGAGGGGCCGGGACGAGGCCGCCACGACGCCGTCCTTGTCGCCGCTGATGCTGCCAGGGATCCTCCGGACCCCATGGGCAGCGGAAGGGACCTTTCCCGGCCCGCTGAACCCCGCAGCCTGGGCCGGTGGCGACGTGTTCCCGCTCCCCATTGGCCTGGTCGCCGCAGGGTGCCGGATTGCGGTCGGTTCAGGGCGTGCAAGCTCCCCACGGTGAACGGCAAGGCGATGCCGAGTCCGACGTTGACTCGGGGTCCCTGGCCTCGTCGTCAGCCGCCGTTACTGCCGGCGTAGTGCCTGAGTCGTATGTTCTATTGCCCCTGATGGGCAGGGGGTCCAGGAGGTACGACAATGAGCAAGATGCCGCGGCGGTTCGACAAGACGCTCCAGGTGCGCGTCCCAAGCCACTTACTTGATCGGCTTCATCGCTTGGCAGAGGAACGCTACGAGACCATATCCGGTGTCGTGCGCCGGATGGTCATGCGCGCAGTCAGGAAGATGGACCGGGGACCCGCTCAAGTTCAAGTGGCTCCCGCAGACGCCATGAGCGGCGATGGATCGTGAGTCGGTGTCCATCGACGGCGAGGCGGAGGTCGGTGATGGCTTTCCGGTGGAGGTAGCTGTAGCTGGATGCCCGTCGGTTGGAGGAGCCGGTCATACAAGGTCTCACGGCGGTCTCACGGCGGGAGTGGGTGAGTTGAAATCCTCCCCAATCGCAGGAAATCCCCCAACTCACCTGAAATCCCCTGAAATCCCCTCGAAGTCCCCTGGAAGTCCCCTGGAAAATCCTGCGGGACCCGCTTGAGGAGGCAGTCCAATGGATTGAGGTCCTGCGTGGTACGACACATCACTGCTGACGGCGGACCAGCGGGGGCCGTTGGAATCACCTTCCCGCTCCCAGTCCCCCGGGGCGAGCAGCCGGGGAACGCGGAGATGGGGTGCGCAGGGGTGACGTTGGTGCACGTCGACAAGAATGGCGCGTCGATCCTGTCGGCGATGACCACCTTCGTTGGTTTGGTCGGGCGGGAGGTGGTGAGAGCCTTCGCGTGGGACAGGCGTCGCATCTTGTAACGACCGGACACACGGTGCAGGCTCAGGGAAAGACCTCCCTTTCTGCCGCCAAGCCGGACATGGAGGTGGAGCGGACGTGGAGTGGTTGTCCGCGTCGAGCAGAGCCGATCTGGCGGGGGACCGTCGCCCCTCGTTGTCGGCGATGACGTGCTCCCAGTTCAGTCAGCCAGGCTCGGAAATCCCCGCTCAGGACGGCGTCCCCGCACGACAAAGTACGTACGGCCATCCGAAGTCTGGACGCGCGTCAAACCCAAAAACAGAGCAGGGCAGCGGTCGAATGCGGTGAGCAGCATCTTCGCGGGGCCTGTTGGGCGTCGACGGCCCTGCTCCCACCCTTGGACCGTTCGGATGGAGACGCCGAGTACCCGGGCAAAGCGCCTCTGGGTGAGTCCATGCCGCCGCCTGATCGCCCTCAGGTTCAAGTCCGTCGGGTTCGGATCCACCATCTGTCCCTCCATCGTCACGGTGCCGTTGATGTCGCCCAGTACCATCTACGTCACCGGCGTAGGGGAGCCCATGGTGAAGTCCCCTCGATTCCCTGTGAGACCTGGAAGACGCAGAACCACGCCCCACCGTCATAAGTCCCGTTGCCGGTAGGGGCCGAACAGATGGACGGTGGGAGGGAGGTGGGCCCGCGACCAGGACCTTGGGTGGGGGATGCGCGCTCTCGGCGGCCTCGGCGGGTCGAGCGTGTCCTCCGGCGACGAAGCGGCAGCGGACAAAGCGTACGAGGCCACTGACGCCGGCCACTCGCCTCGCGGCCCGTGGGCGACGAAGGACCTGCGCATCTGTCACGGGCAATTTGGACCTGGACGGCCGAGGGCACGTTCTTGCCAGCGGCGCTCCAAGGGACGCCTCGCCTGGATCCGCAAGTTTGATGCCGCGTCTTGACGGAGTTCTTGGCCTGATGACGATGTCTGTCCCAACGCCAGGGAGGGAGAGCCCGAATGGAGCCGTCTGAGATCCCTGAACTTGCGAGGTACCGCAGCGTAAGACGTTTTGTTCGCAAGCACCTCGATATGCAGTTCGCTGACGTCCGTACAATGCTACGGCTGCCTTTGCCCGAACTCGGGCTTCACGGCGGATGCAATTTCGCCGCAGCGGCGACGCTCTGTGACCTACTGAGCGGGATCTCCGTGGTCCTGTTCGACCCTCCGCCCAGGTACTACCAGACCAAGCAGCAACAGGAGGCGAAGCAGAAGGGCCGAGACCGGGGGATCCGGTTCAAGGCGCTCCTGGATGGCTACTTTCTTTGGGAGCAGGGGCAACGGAAGGCTGCCTGCATCTCTGTTCTGTATGACCGTGTTCGCAATCCGCTTGCCCACGAACTCGCCCTTGACAGGAAGGGGAGTAGGACCAAGGTCGCGATTCTCAAGAAGCCGCTTTCGGAAGAGCAGATCGTGGAGATGGAGAGTTCAACGGCGAGGCCATCTTGGCTACCTCAACCAATCGAGAGACGGGGCAGGCGATGGCGTCTCTCGGTTCCGGGGCTATACTGGGGCACCTTCCAGGTCCTCAAGCGGCTGACGCTCGATCGTTTTCAGATGGATGCGGCAGGCAAGCATCTTTCGAGACGACGAGTCTATTAGTTCCAACGAACCCAACGGGTGCGTCGCCTACGTGCGTCCGGCCGCGTCCCTTGCCCGCACCTTCTCGTGGCTCTGTCGCTTCAGGACCCCCGCGTACGGGCATTGTGGCGCAGGAGTCCCTTCGGTAACTCGTCCCACGTTCGCCCATCGAGCATTCGCCCGTTCCTCCCCTTTCGTATGCCTCCCCATTGCTTAAAAAAGAAGGGGACGTGAGCCCTCACACACTGGTCCCGAATCTCCCTTGCCCAATCCGGATCCATCTGCCTGGCGCCTCGTCCGCTCTCGCCTCCAACGATGACCCAGTCGATGCCAGAGAGGTCGATCGCCCCAACCGGACCGAGCAAGGGTTCCAAAGACAGAAAGCGCACCGCTGAGGGGACCAAACGAATGTGGTCCGCTCGCCAAACGTAGTTCGCGTTCTCGATTGATACGCCCATCCACACGTTTGAAGGCCAGTTCAGTTTCGAGCCCAAGACCGACATTCGCTCCGAGCGCTTGGTAAGGATCTGGAATGTGTGCCACCAGGCTCTCTCCATGGTCTTGAACACCTTGCGTATGAACGCGAGCGAGACCTCTTCGTGGAACAGATCGCTCATGCTGTTGACGAAGATCATGCGTGGCCTTTTCCAGGTCAATGGAAGGCTCAGCCGGTCAACCCATATGCGAAGGTCGAACCCCTGCTCGTAAGGGTGCCCGGGAATGCCACGCCAACGCTCCGCGAAGACCTCGGCGTAGCAGTGCTTACAGCCGGGGCTCACTTTGGTGCAGCCGGTCACGGGATTCCAGGTTGAATTGGTCCACTCAATGGATGATTTCTCGCTCATGGCCGTTCGGATTCAACTTACCGCGTCTTACCGCGCCTCAACTGAGGTAAAGACAGGTAACCAACCGCTCGCTGGGACACATAGATCGCCTTGCCTATAGGAACCTGATCCGCGCTTCGTCGGGATAAGTGTTCGCCATCCTCGGTTTGCCATCCAACTTCTTGGGCTCGACGCTGAGCCTCCCTGCGGCCTCCTCGGTTCGCAAGGCAGCCGTCATGTGCTTTTTCAAGTATGCAGTCTTGTCTTCGACAAATCTCTGGATCTGGCGTCCGGTGACGAGCCCTTTTTCAATGAACTCGTTCTGCATCTGGCTGATCAGCACAGATGTCGTATCAGCATCAAACAGCACGAGCTGGTTCGGGTTTGTGGCGTCAGAGAACCGAAAGTCCCCGTCTGGATCGACGCGCCACATCGCCTCTTTCATCTTGTAGTGACCTCGCTCGTGATTTGTCGCAAAGAACAGGTAGTACTGCGGACTATCCTGTCGATCCCTCATTTCAAAGTACCGGACGAAGTTAGCCACTGTCTGTAGTCGTGATTGGTAGAGGCCTCTGAGTCGTTCGATTCGTTTACCTGGCGTTTCTGCAATACGGATGGCGTCGTCGGTGCCGAACGCATCTACGATGTGCTGAACGACGCTGTCCTTGGGGTGTTCAAGGAACCGGTTAATTGCATCCACCATAAAGGTGATAAACACCTCGCATCGTGGTTGCTTGAGAAGACGTTCAATCAGGGAGAAAGGAATTCCCGAAAACCCAAAGGGGTCGATGAATGCGAATGTAGGTGCAATCCGAATACCATCCGCTTCGATGGATTGCAGCACAGGATCAAGTTTCTCGTGGAACCTGCCTGCCTCTACCTCTACTTTGAAGTGGTTGGGGAGCGTGATCTTGGCGAGTTCCTTCTGTAGATGCCGGATGCGATCCTCACGCTCGTCAATAAACCAGAATACCAATTCGCCGCGGAGTGCTTTTCTGTGATTCATCGCGGCGTTGACCGCGATGATAGGAGAGCCGTCTTCGCCTCCTTTGTATCTTCCAGGCCCTGCGAATCCGTCAATGTACACGATGCGATGATGGTATGAATTCAGGATTGGGAACCAGGCTCCAAGATAGCGACGAAGTATTTCGTGCTTGGCACGTGTGTGGCGATCAAGTTCCCACAGGGTTTCTTTTGGCGTCGTCATCTTGGTGGATTTGAGATTCTTCTACTCCTCAGTGATGCGCACCATGGCAGCGAGCCCAAGGTCGTCCAGGATCTGCTGGAGGTCTGCGGCCATGCTCCCGGCGACATCCTGCTTAACGGTGACGGAGAAGTCGACGCCTACCCTGAGGTCGGAGCCTGACCTGAGCTTCGGCAGGACCTTTGTACCGAGCCGGTTCCAGGTCTCCGGAGGAACGTTCCCCACGAGCCGGAGGATCCGCGTCGGAACGCCGGGTGCAGGCGGAACGCCAGGCTCCGGGACAGGCCTCGCGCCCGGTCCTGGGGTCGGCTGTGACTCCGGCCCAGCGGGCGGTTCGGGCCTGGCCCCCGTCTTGAGCGCCTGCGCATTGGCCTTCGTCAGCAAGAAGACGCCGCACTCGAAGGCGACCTCGTCCGCCGGCAGTGGCTCCCCGAACCAGAGTCTCTCGAACGTGCCGTCCGGCTTCTGGCCAGAGGCAAGGCCATGGTCCCCTCTGCCGACGAATTCGACGATCTTCGCCCGGAGGATAGCGTCAGGGTCGAGGAGGCGTGTCAGCGAGCCGTTCAGGAAACTCTGCCTCAGGCTGGCAAGTGACCAAGCTCCCGAGTCTTTGAGCGCGGGCGGCCAGTTCCGGTCAATGTACCCGGCGCCGACTGACTCGTTGAGCAGTGCGGCCGACTTCAGGGCGGAGATGACCCTGCCGCACAAGGTCTCGCTGCTACTTGAGTGACCGGCTCCCAGGTCGATCGTCTTGAGGCCGCTTGGTTCCTGTTGGTCGAAGATCACCGCGAAGCGGTAGCCGCCCCAGACCTCGTCCTTGGCCGTATCTTCCGCTCCATCGACCTTGGATTGGATTTCCGCGCGGTCGACCCGGTCGAATTCGCCGCCGAGAGTGCCGTCAGCAACCTCGCGGCTCACCCGCCTCCACGCAAGCCACAACTCGACCTTGTCTCGGAGTTCTCGGCCAGGCTTCTTCAGACACCAGACGAGTGACCCGGGGTAGAGCCGAGGAGACTTACCACGCTGCCGCGTCCACTCCGCCATCTGTTCCCTGAGGGCCCCGCTGCCCGTCCACTCGTTCTCGGGGTCGAGCACGACGAGCGTCAGTCTCGGGGTATCCGACACCTCCGTGCCGTCCTTCGGGAAGGGGAGGACTGGTACGCTTGCCCCGCGTCGGAACTCGTCATCGACGATCTTCTTGATGGCGGGCTTGATCTCGCTCTCCTCATCGAGCGACGCGCGGCGGTCGTTGACGGCCTTGCTGATCTTGGGCTTGTGGTAGATCTTGAACCCATCCGTCCCGACGCGCTGAAGGTAGTACGCCTTGGCTTCCAAGACGAACGCCGCGTTGTCGACGGAGGTCGTGTCCACCTCCGGCTCGCCGAGAGCGAAGCGCAGCTCCGGCAAGTGGGCGACCTTCTCTGTCTGACCTCCTGAGGACTCGAAGAGGATGGCCGTGCCCACTCGGCGGTGGATGTCGCGAAGCGGCCCCTTGGTGTCGACGTCCAGCGCCTTGGCGTGGGACTGCTCGCCGGCGATGTCGGCGTCAATCGCTGCGACGAGGCGAGACTCCCCGAGTTGGCCGAGGACAACGCTGCGAAACCCGGGATCAAAGAGAGGCGCGGAACCAAGAGTGATGAGAGGCTCTGTCCGGGCCCTCCGGAAACTCTCCTGGGAGGCGATGGAAATCCACTGAGCGAGCATCGCCAGCGTCCCGCGGGTCTGCTGATACTGAGTTAGCGTCTGCCACTTGCGCTGGAAGACGGAAAGGGTGGCCGGATGGAACGGGTAGCATGCTTCAAACCGGTTGCGGAGGAACTCCCGGGCCTTGGCCTCGGTTGCGGCCGTGTCCACCGCTGTCCATTCCGGCGGGAGCTGGGCCCTGCGCTCGAAACCCCAGTCGGAGAAGGCCTTCGCGACGTTCTTCCTCACCCGATCGTTGCCGAGGTCCTCGAAGAGACGCCGGCGTACGACTTCGCTGATCTCCGTCTCGTCATTGGCGATGAGATCCTTTGCGACCCGGCGCACGACCTTCGTGATCTTGTCCTGCCACTGCAGGTCCCAGTCGGTCATCTCCACCTGGCTCCTGGGAAGGCTGATGACCGCAGCACCCTGCGTCGTTCCGGTCGTGGCGACCGTCAGGTTCTGGATGAAGGCGTGGAATGACTCCGCCATTCCCCGGTGACGATTGAGGAAGTTCAGGACTTCGTCGAAGAGGAGGAGCACAGGAGCGTCCGCGGCCTTGAAGACACGGGCGAGGGACTCCGTTCCGGGAGGGGTGGTCTTCGCGGCTTTCCCCAGCGCTTCCACGCCCTTCTCGCCGGCGAGCTGGCGCGCGATGTCGATCCAGGGAGTTTCGCGCCCCTCCTGGGGGTCCCAGGCATTCCCGACGAAAACACCGACGCGCGTCTTGGGAACCGCAGGGAGCCCTGCCGCATTCAGGAGGTCAGGCACCGCGGTGTAGTCCGCAGCGTTCTCCCCGCTCGTGGCGAGGTGATACAGGGCAGTCAGGGTGTGCGTCTTTCCGCCACCGAATTGGGTGATCAGAGTGAGGACGGGCGCCGTGTTCTCGGTCTTGCCCGAGAGCCTCCGCAGGACCATGCCGGCGTGCTCGCGGAGAGCCCTCGTGAAGCACGTGCGGGCGAAGAACTGGGCGGGATTCCGATAGTCCTCGGGCGCCGTCTTGGCCACGACCTGCTCCAGGGCGATAGCGAACTCGTCCGGGTTGAAGGAGCGTCCCTCCCGAACTTCCTTCCGCGGCGTGGCCACCTTGTACCAGGGTTCCATGGGCAGCCTCTCTCTATCATTCAAGGGAAGCGAGCGGGCGAACCACATCCACCCCCGCGACCCGTCCTGCCAGGCCGTAGATAAACTGGATGGGTTGCGTTCGGAAGAATTCGCTTACCAACCAAGAGAACTTTCCGGCAAAAACTCGGTCGAAATCGTAGGGCTGGTAGCGCACGATTGATCCCAAATAGAACATTGTTGCATAGACGGCAGCACAAGGCGGCAACTTAGAACGAGGTGGGATAGCCGCCAAATAGTATCTCCAGCCGGCGGTCGTCAGGAGGCCCCAAACGCCCATGCTCTCGATGATCGTTGCAAGGCGCTTCACGGCAGTGTAGATCCCCCGCCCTTTACCTCGCTCGCATTCTGTCTCAAACCAAACCTCACCATTCTCGGTCGATGAGACCTGACGGAATACAGCCGTAAACGACCGCCTCAGGCGGATTCTCCTCAGCGTCTCCCCGACATCTTTATCGCTCCTGTCTAAGATCATGCGCACGAAAATGTCGTTGCCATCTCGCAGCAAATCGAACTGTTTGACGGGAAGAAATGCTGTCCGCTCGCCTGTTACTCTGCAAAAGGTTCTGTGGATACCAGGTAGTTGTCTAAGCAGAGACATGACCTTCAGGGTCGCTGGCTTTGTGAGTTTTCCTCCTAATGCAGTGACGAACTCCGGGAATAGTTCGGAATGGTCATTTGCTCGCTTGGGGACACGGACAGTTTGCCCTTCAAGGCGCAGGCGTTGGCGACGATTGACTTTTGAATCGGAGATTCCGTGCTTTAGAACTACAGGTATCATCACTGTCTTCAGCGTGAGGAACACTTTGGCGAGATTGAGGAAGGAGTAATAGTAGAGCAACGGGCGACATGACAGGCTGGGACTCCTCGCTGCCTCGAAGAACTCCAATGCTTGGTCAAGGAAGGCTGAGGCCTGAATGCACTTCGGCTTAGGGAGTCTTGTCGAGATCTGATGCTGAAGAAAGGCCCAGATATCAGCGGTTATTACTCGTGGTTGCTGCCTTCCCATGAAAGCAGGGAATCCAGATGGCGGGTTTGGTATTAGTCTCCCCTGATGTGGCTTTTGAAGGCGTGGCATTCCTTATTTCCTTGCACCGTTACTTTGGCGCAGCTAAGAGCATTGCGTCGATGAGTCGCTTCTCTTCACTGCTCTTCGGATAGAGGGCGGTCAGGGCGTTGGCAAGACGCAGAAAGTCCGGACCCCTCTCCTGCTCTGCCTTCAAGAGTGCTCGTAGGGCGTTGGATCGCCCACCGGCCTGGAGCAGCATCGCCACATGGAGCCGGTCGAGCGTCGTGGCTCCAAGGTCCGTCTGCAGGGCGTCGTCGGCCCTCGTGAAATCGACCTTCTTCCGTGTCCTGCCGCGACCCTTGCCTTTGGCTGCAGAGGGAGGTTGGTCGGGGAACAGGTCGAGTTGCACGACGCCGGTTGCTGGCGCGTTCTCCAGGCGTTCCGCCACCGTCTGGGCCCCATCCTTCCCGAAAAGAACCTTGGCGCGTTCAGTCACGGGCAGGAGCCGGACCACGCCCTTCTTGATCTCGATGACACGGTTCTCCCACTTGGGGAGATCAATGCCGAGCGGCTGAGCGAAGCGCCGCACCACGTCGAAGACGAGCGTGTACCCCTTGGCCTTTCCGTGCGATTCAGAGTCTTCCTCCTCCGCGTCTGGTGACTCGTCATCTTCGATCGACTCCTCGGCGTTTGATCCTGGTTCTTGGTTCGTGCTCTGGAGTGTCCACAAAAATAGCGCAGTGAGGCGCGCGTCTTCCTCCACTGCTCCCGCCGCGCCGTTTCGCGCCTTCGCCTCGGCGGTTCCAAGGACCTGCTCAAGAGCGGCCCGCCCGACGACTTCCCAGACCTTCTCCAAGTACTCCGCGAGCTTGACCTCCCGGCCATCGGCCGTCTCGACGCGGCCGTACCGGCTGAAGATCTCCAGCGCCGGTCCGATGCAGGCGAAGACGAGGTCGGCACCACGGACACCCTCCCCTTGGAGGCGCTCCATCCAGTCGCCGACGCGCTTCGGAAGTTCGCGGAGGACATCAGCCCAGTCACCGGTAGGAGCATGCTCGGGACGAGGGCGGCAGATAAGGTGGACGCTCGTGGCGAGGGCGGCGGAGTCCTGAGAGCGCAATCGCCCGGGGCGCTCGGTGGCAATGGGCCACGAGCCTGTGATCGTCCAGCCGCCCCGGATCATGCCGGACAGGAGGGCTTCCCAGCCTTCGGTCGTCTTGTGGGCGAAGACGACAGAGCCGATGCCGTCCTCGCGCAGCACCCGGCGTCCCTCGGCGAAGGCGTGGGCCATCGTCTCCTCGAACCAGGCGCGGTCCTTGCGGCGGCCGTTGTCCTGCTTCGTCTCGTCCTGGACCGCCTCGCGAGACTTAGGTGTCAATGGGTTCGACGAATCGAAGGGGTCGCGAAGCAGGGGATGGCCTGGCAAAGCACGCTTGAGCCAGACGAGGAAGAAGTCGGAAAGATCAGCGTAGGGCACGGCGTCGTAGTACGGCGGATCGGTGAACCAGATTGTCGCAGTCTGGTCGGGAAGCGGGTGTGCAACCGCATCGCCGATTTGAATATGTCCGGGCGTGATCCCTATAGCCGTGGCGAGCACTTCGACGACGCGAACGATTGTTCCAAGGGTGACGCTGTAGTCCCCGGCCTGCCCGCCGAAAGGGCTCGATTCGGCAAAATCCCATGCGATCGGGATGGCTTGTCGACCGAATAAGTGGACGACCTGCGTCGCGCCGGTCGACCAGGGACACAGCGAATTCGCTATGTCAGAGCGTCGGCTCAGTGCTATGCCGGCCACCTCGGTCACGGCGGTTCGCTCGGCACTCAAACTGGCAATCGCCTCCCGAAGGAGGATCTGAGCCACCTTCTGCCGCGCCGTGAAGAGGTCGCCCCACTGGAGCATGCCGTAGCGCTGAACGCGAAAGCCGAGCGTACCAATTGGTGGCAGCGATTCGTTTGGCACCGGACAGGGACCCTGCCCACCGCTCCGCACCCACTCGTCGAGGGTCCTCGCGACGCGCACCTGTGCCTTGCGGATCGCCGCGTAATCGCGATCATCAGGCTGTCGATAGTGCCGCCCCGGCTCGCCAGGCCGAAGGGTCACTACGGCCAGGAACTTCGCGCCCCCGATGCGCCTCCCAGTCCCATCGAAAACGACGTCCGCCCCTCCGCGCTGATCGGCGATCTGCGCACGAACGCGATCCGGCGGGAGGACAGTCCCGCATGCGAGGCACGTGGCCTTGGCTCGTGTCACCGTACCACCCGGCACGTCCTTCTCGGCATTTGGCTCGAATACCTCGAAGTTCACCATCGGCGGCTCGCCCCTGGGCAGGTCGACCCTGTGCCGAAGTGCACGCCTCCGAGAAGCCTTCTTGCACAACCAGAAGGACCTGACGAGCGGCATTTCTGCGCCGCAGTTGGGAGCTTCACATTTCACCGTCCGCGCCCAGAGGTAGGCGATGGGCGTCGCTCCGTCAGTATCCTTCGGGTAGAACTCGGCCAGCTCTTTCTCCGCCCCCTTCTTGATCTCCGCACTGATGCGCCGCAGATCTTCGGCCAACGTCGGACCATGCCGGGGGATCTCCTCCAACATGACCTTGAGGACCAGGCACGCAACGGGGTTCAGGTCGCTCGCGAAGGCATCGCAGCCCAGCCGGAGCGCTTCAAGCGGAATGGAGCCGCCGCCTGCGAACGGGTCGACGACCAACGGGGCTTCCTCGCCATGTGCTGCCTTCACGATTTCCCGGCTGATCGACAAGTAGATCGTGTTCGAGGAGAGGTCCCAACTGGCGAATTCCCCGATGAACTTGAGAAGTGCCTTCCGCAGATCCTCGTCGGTTGGGCCAACGTTCCCCTGGACGCTTGGGAGAAGGTCCCGAGCCTTCTGCTTGAAAACCTGCGGGCAGTGCGGGTCACAGGGATCCGGACAGAGGAGCCCGAGGAGCATCGCCCGACAAGCCGCCAGCGGCCGCCGCGCCCACCACAGGTGCAAGGTGCTGGGGTGACCGTGCCGGATGGACTTCTCCCGCGCCGAGTGCTTCGAGACCTCGGCAATGGGGAAGTCAACCTCAGCCAGTCGCCTGCACTCTTTGGGAATCATGCCCCAGTGCCCCTCACTGGCTTGTTATGAAGTCCGGGCATGGCGTCATTGATCCGCTGGAACAGCCGTTCAAACCCACTGACGAGCTCGTTGGGTAGCTCTGAAATGTTCGCTTTGGGCAATTCTGCAAGAAGGATCTTAGCTGGACGCCCCTTGTTGAATGCCCAACCCTCGGAGTTCGCCTGGATTCCACGTGCCTTCAATGCTTCGTCTATCCGCCGGACGAGCTGGGGGTGAGCATTCCGACTCACCTCCGCAGAGGCCAATGGCTTGCCAGCCAGATCCTTCTCATAGGCACGATTGACATACTGCAGGTAGAAGTCGACTGGGAACAGGTCCTCCAGTGTAGTTTCGGCCGTTCGCTCAAGAAGCTGGCCGAGCATCAGTACATGACGGTCGTTCATGATCCATTGCCTGATGAGGCCCTCGGCCACACGTTGCCCCTCCGGATCGGAGTCCAGGAGAACAACCACATTGAGCTGCTGGCCTTGCAGCATTGTTCCAACGTATGCCGCCTTCGTGGCTCCCCCGGACGGGGTGATCACAATACGCTCATCCAGACTCGGCCGTCCCTCCGATCTGAGAATCGCGGCCAGAGTCGAGAGGATCCAGAAGTCTGTTATTCCCTCTACGACGACATTGTACGGGCCAACAAAGAGACTCTGGCTAATCGACAGCCCGAGCGCCGCCTGAAGGGGGAAGCGTGCGTGCTCATCCGCGGCGTAGAAGTCGGAAGAGACTCTTGTGCCGTGCTCCTTGTTTTCGCAGACGCGGATGTTGTCGAGTCTCTCCGTGTCGATCATAAAGGGCATGTGGGTGGTATAGATGAGCTGATTCCCTTTCGCATACTCCCGAAGTCGCTTCAGGAGATCCCGCTGGGCAGCAGCATGAAGGTGTAGGCCAGGCTCATCCAGAAGTATGATGGCATTCCTGAATGTGCCCTTCGTCTCGTAGAGGAAGGTGACATCAAACGAAAAGAACCACTGGAAGCCCTTCGACCGCTCATTCAGGGGGACAAGTGCTGGTTGCAGGTCATCACTCACAAAAGTGATGACGTGATGCCCGTCTGCTTCAAACCGAACCCGATACTTCCTTTGCGACCAGTGGTCGGCAAGCTGGTTGGTCAGTGTGAGCGAGGCATCGTTCATATCCAGCATACGCTGTTCCCTGTCCTGCACTGTCGCCCTCTGGAATTCTTGATCGAAGTTCAACCCCGCCATCTCCAGGATGGTAAGAAACGTCCTGTCCTGCTCGGTGAGCTGGTTCTGATCCTTCCTCTGCTTGATCTGGTCGAGGTGGGCGAAGCCTTGGAAGGGCTTGTGGTCATCCATGTAGATGAAGGTGGGAAGCCACTTCCGAACCTCTGTTTCCAGTTTTTTTCGCACGGCCGCCATGTCCGCGCCTTGAATGACCTGCTGAAGCGCGGCCTTGACCCTCGTCGCTTCTGTCTGATCTGGCTGATGGTCCTTCTGAGCAGCCGCGTCGATCTGGACTTTCAAGCCGTCCGCGAGCTTTCGCAGTCCAGGGGCTCCGGTCTGTTGGATGGTCTGGAGTGCTTGCTCTGTAACCTCTCTGATTGCCTGCTTGAGTTGGTCGCTTGCTGATTCTGCGGTCGTACCAACTGCGTCACGGGTCCGAGATTCCAGCCAGTCGACGGGAGGTTCTGAAGGCACTTCGCTTGGAAGGAAGGCGAACTTGAAATCACCGTTATACGTCTTCGAGATCTGCACTCCAGTGGGAGCAACGCTCGCTGGAGACCACTCGCGGGCCTGCGCTTTCTCGGAGTCCGTGAATGTGAATCTTGTCTCGACGACCACCGCGTCCTGAGACCGTTCCTTACGGTGTCCACGGGGCCATTCGCGGTCGATGTTGTAAGGTTCCGCCTTGAAGGGATTGAACTTGTGAAGCGCCTTGAGAACGGCCGACTTGCCCGACTCGTTCTTCCCTACGACCACGGTGATGTCGTCGACCTCGACCCAGCCCGAGTCAAGAATCGGGCGGTAGAAGAGCACCCTGAAAGCCTTCAGTTGCATACGCCGGGACCTCCGTCTGATGAACTCGTTCTGCCCCTACCGTCAGGTGGTCGCTCTTGCCGCACCTGTATCGGGCGAGTCAGAGCGTCAACCGAGAGGTAGTAATGGGCCACTTTGGTCACCTCCCGCCACTCGAAGCGGGCCGGATCCTTGACCGGCTCCTGAAGATGAGGCTCCATGCTGCAATTCGTGACCACGTAGAGCCAGTAGCAGTCGCGCCGGTCTTCGGCGACTCGCCGCTCGTTGGGGGTCAGCAGGATGGTGCCCGTAGGGTCAGCCAGCCCCTTGACCTCGATGAGGCGCAGCTCGCCGGAGTTCAGGTCCAGGCTGGTGATGTCGTAGCCCAGGTTCTTCTCGTGGACGTCGTAGACCTGCCGACCCTGCGCGTGCTCATGCTCAAGGACGACCTTCATGGCGATCGCCTCGGTCTCCGGGTTCGGGCGGAGGCGCCGGACTTCCGGCGTCTCGCGATCGGGGTGGGGCAAGGCCAGGACGCTGGCGATGCGTTCGACTGCCTGGAGAGAGAGGGCTCGTTGCTGGTCGAGTTCCCGGCGCCGCCGCTCCCGCCGCCCGAGGAGTTCGGCGTGGCGGGCCTCGGCCTGCGCCAGGCGGCCTTCCGCACCCGCAACGTTCTGCTCGACTTCAGCAGCCGCTCGGCCTATCTCCTCATCCGCACGCTGGAGGAGTTCCGTGAGTGAGAGTTCCACGTGGACGGAAATCCGCTCCACCTCGGCGAGCCGTTCCTTCCGAACTTCCTCCAGGAAGGGTGTCAAGGCGTGCATGTTAAGCCATGCGGTCTCTTCGGGGAGCACGGCGGCGGCAGGTAGATTGGCCTGAGGCTCGGCAAGCGTGAAGTTCCCGAGGAGGCCTGGCTCCTGGAGGCGCGGCTCCCTTCCCTCCGATATCTCCACGGCAAACAATTGCTCGTGGCTGACTTGGCCGAGTCCATCAACTACTCTCGCTCGGTAGAAGTCGACGCGCGCGGGCTCGTCGTGCTGGAGGGAGTAGAAGGTGGCCCCCTTCCCGAAGACGTCCAGTGCCTGGGCGTAAGTGTGCCGCCGGATAGCCTCGAAGAGGGGATGGCCCGGGGTGATCCACTCCAGGTTGTTCGTTTCCGCGGTCTCGCGGTCGGTGGAGCACCGCGGGTACTTGTTCGCGAGGGCGGGCAGCTTCCAATCTTTCTCGTTCTCGTAGTGGCGCAGGACCGACGGAGTGCGCCCCGGCTCGAAGGTGTGGGGCAGACGCGGGAAGGTCTTCAGGCTGAGGGGGACGAAGTCGGCGGCCTCGCGGATGAAACGCGCGATGGTCTCGGGCACAACGCGTCGTTCCTGCGCCTGGGCTCGTCGCTCGATGAGCATCTCCAGGTTAAGCCTCTTTGCGGCCAGGCCCTCAAGGGCGTTTTTACAGATGGCTCGGAACTGGCCTTCGTCAACGTTCCTGAGCAGTCGTTCCTCAAGGTCGGCGTCGCCGAGTCGTCCTGCGTAGTACTCGCGGAGCACCCTTTCCACGTGGGCCGACGGCAAGACCTCGCCGACGACGTTGAAGACCGCGTCGTCGTCCAGGGCGTCGCGGATCTCCTGGAGCTTGTCGAGGAGGCGTTGGAGCACGCGGCCTTCGATGGTGTTCGTGGCCACAAAGTTGAAGATCAGGCAGTTCTTTCGCTGACCGTAGCGGTGGATACGCCCCATCCGCTGTTCCAATCGATTCGGGTTCCAGGGGATGTCATAGTTGAAGAGGATGTTGCAGACCTGAAGGTTGATACCCTCGCCGGCGGCCTCGGTCGCCACGAGGATTTGGATCCCACCCTCCCGAAATTGCTGCTCCGAGAAAAGCCGCGTACCCTGCTCATCGCGCGAGCCTGGCGTCATTCCACCGTGGATGTACCCGACGCGGAAGCCCCAGGACTTGAAGCGGTCCACCAGGTAGTCCAGGGTGTCCTTGAACTCGGTGAATATGAGAAGGCGTTTCTCCTGCTGGTCGAAGAATCCTTGCTGGTGGAGTAGGTCCTTGAGCTTCGACATCTTCGCCTCGGCGCCCGAGTCCTCCACGGCTTGCGCCTGGGCCGCCAGTCGCCGCAGTTCTCCCACCTCCTCACGCACTTGCTCAGCGTTACCGGCGAGCGTTATGGCCTCAAGCAATCCCTCAAGACGCTCGCGCTCACTCTCCTCCATCTCGTCCAGTTCCTCCGAGTCGGGGATGTCCGGAGGGGCCAGCCGCGCGATCTCCTGGGCTCGCTTCAGTCCTTCTTCGAGGCGCTTCGCCCGGTTCTGGAGGGAGTGCCGCATTGCGTGGGTGCTCGAAGCCAGCCGGCGCTGGTAGAGGGCCATCAGGAAGCCCACGGCGCGGGCCCGCGGATCGTCCCCCTGCGCCAGGGCCCTGGCGCTCTGTTGCCGTACGAATTGCGTCACTTCGCGGTAGAGGTCGAACTCCGCGCCGTCGATCTGGAAATCCACCGTGTGCGGGATGCGCTTCGTGAATATCTTCTCCGCGACCCAGGTCCCGTCCGTCCGTCGCTCCGGGAAGTAGACCATCGCCTCCTTCGTCCGGCGCAGGTAGAACGGCGCCCGCCGGCGGTCCATGGCCTCGTGGATGGATCGGACGTCGGCATAGGCATCCGCGTCGAGGAGTTGGAGGAATAGGCTGAAGTTCAGCGGGTCGCCCTTGTGGGGCGTCGCGGTCAGGAGGAGTATGTGGTCCGAGGTGTCCCGGAGGAGTTCTCCCAGCCTGTACCGGAGGCTCTTGTGGGACTCGTCAGCCGCGGACATTCGGTGTGCCTCGTCGACGATGACCAGGTCCCAGTGCACTTGGCGGAGCCCGGGGAGGATCTCCTTGCGCTTGGCGAGGTCGAGCGAGGTGATGACCCGGCGCTGCTCCATCCACTGGTTGACCCCGAACTGCTCCCTGATGTCGCTGCCCTTGAGGACGAGGAACTTCGCGTCGAACTTCTCCTTCAGCTCCCGCTGCCACTGGAAGGCGAGGTTGGCCGGGCAGACGATCAGGATCCGCTCGGCGAGGCCGCGCAGGTCCAATTCACGGATGAGCAAGCCGGCCATGATTGTTTTGCCGGCGCCGGCGTCGTCCGCCAAGAGGAAGCGAACCCGAGCGATCTTGAGAAGGTAGTCGTAGACCGCCTCAAGCTGATGGGGAAGCGGATCCACCCGCGAGATGGAGAGGCCGAAGTAGGGGTCGAACTCGTAGGCGATTCCGAGGGCATAGGCCTGGAGTCCGAGGCGGAGGAGGCGTCCATCGCCGTCGTAGCTCGACCGGGAGTCGAGGATCGTGAGGCTGTCGAGGTCGCGGGACGTCAGCGTCACTTTCCGGTACCGTTCCGATTGGATGCCGACGAGCCCCGCTACCCAGGTGTCCGGGCCGTTGGAACGGACGGACTCCACGCGCATCGGCTCGTTGAAGAGCGGGCCCGTGAGGACCTGGCCTTCGCGCAGAGGTTGATTCTCGCTCATCCCGAGGGCGTCCTCTTTGAGGGCTTCTTCCCCGCCGCGTCGAGTTCGGTCTTCAACTCCCGGAGGCGACGGAGCAGGAAAGGTTGTGGGATCCGCTTCCCATTCTCCCAGTGATTGACGGTGCTGTAGGTGACCCCGACGTGCTGGGCGAACTGCTCCTGGGTCAGGTCGAGGCGGCGGCGGAGTTCCTTCACCAGCCCGGGAACATCGTCTTGCCGCTTCATCACCCTCACCACGCTCCTGCGTCGGTATGAAGGTCGACATGGTAATCTACATGTCGTACGGTTGTCCACTGGCACTTCCGCTGGGGTGAGTTTACGAAAGAACCTGTGCCGCGCCGGCACAAGTCCTGGAGTCGGCATTGGCTGCCCTGTCGCACCCTGCCGACGGCTCTTGCTCGACCGACGCTCCTGCGCTGGCCGGGACGAGGGTCCGCGGAGGGGCTCCCGCCCTGGTTCACGGGAGTCCTTCCATGTCCAGCAGGAAGCCCGTGAGGAAGAAGACCTCTGCGTCATCGCCGCCAGGGCCCGGTCGCAGGGACTCAGGGGCCTTCGTCGGTCCGTGTCCGCGGACTTCGAGTTGGATGGCCATGCCGCCGCAAGCGGGACACTCCGGCATGAAGACCCGCACATCGATGGGGAACCGCGCTCCGCAGCTCTGGCATCGGTAGTTCATGGTCGCTACATGTCCGACTCCGCCGGACTCAGGGGCAGCCCCTGAAACCCACCGCCGGCGGTGAGCGGCCGTTCCGCCGCGCCACGATGGATCATCTCACCCCGGCCACTGCCCACAGGGCTTCCGCGCCTTCCACTCGGCCCCCTCTCAAGCGCCGGGCTCCAGGTTCCACGGTGTCCCCGGGCTCTCCTCGCGTCCCATCGTCGGCGAGTAGCGCGGCATACCGTCGTCCTTGTCGGAGTCGGGGTCCGGGGCGAGGCGCCCCATTGACCGGGGAAGACCAGGTCCTCCGCGCCGGGGGTACTGGTGAGGAATCTGGATGCGGCCGCCGTGGAGAGGCAAGACGCGCCCGATGCCGCCCCGTGCTCGCCGGGACAGCCCCAGGGCGATCGTTCCACCCGGGCTTGGGTAGTGCCACAAAGCGGGATCCCCACGGATCCCCACTCCCGCGAGGGGCAGCCAGGAACGCCGTGATGGTTCCCGGACGCCACCGGTGACGGAGACGGCCAGTTTCCTCTCGGTGCCGACGGCCTTGCCGGCGAGGGGGCTCGGGGGCGGAGCCCCCGAACGGGAAACGGCGGTGGCCGGGGGCGTGCCGGAGCCCTCGGACCGACCTTCCATGTTTCCCCGGCGGTGGGAGAACGCGCCCGAGGGGTCGACCGCTCGGGGACTTATCCTCACGGAGCATCCTTCAGGTCCACCTCCTGGGGACTCAGCCCTCCGGGCCCGAACACGTGGAACACCGTCGCGGTGGACGAGGGGTCGCGTTGGATCTCCAGCGCCTTCCGAGCCGCATCCCTCGGGGAGTCGGCGTCCAACTCGATTTCCCACCGGACGCGGAATTCCCTGGTCGTACGCCGCAGAACGTTCCTCGGATGTGATGCACGCTTGGACATGGGGTCCTTTCTCAGGGGTTCCACTCCTGAAACCCCGCCGGAGCGGGGATGTTGATTTGTTAAAGCCGTGGGGAGCCGCAGGGGTCCGCCCCCTCTGGGACTCACACTCAAAACGCCGTCGGGCTTCCTATCGCAGATCCTCCCGAGACAGGAGGACAAACTCCCCGCTCCGCGGAGCGGAGAACTCCTCGATGCCCACGTAGCAGATGGTCCCTCCCGTGCACGTGAAGCCGCACGTGGTCCCATAGGGGCGGAAGAACCGGACGCCATCGCCGTCGATGTCCTTCACGATGGCCGTGTTCCACGCATCCATGCTGGACAAGCGGACCCGATCGCCGATCCGGAGTTCCTCCGCCTTCACCGTCCTCGGTCGGTTGTTGTCCATCTCGTTCTCCTTCACTTTGGGGAGCCCGAGGGGCGGGCCCCTCGGTTATGCCGCGGCCGAAGTGACTTCCGCTCCGTCAGTCGTCGGAACCTCCTCTTCCCGCTTCACGCCAAGGACCCAGTCGGCGGCCCGTTGCGCCTGCCCGGCCGCCTGGACCACGAGGCGAGGATCGTTCTGGAGGGCTGTGAGCCAGGACGCGACGTAGGCGGCGGAGTTCTCGATCGTCGCCTGCTCGATGCCCACGTTGGCGCAGAGAAACGTCGCTCCCATCTCCGCAGTCAGCTCCTCCCGTGGCCGGCTCCCGTCCCGCCGGCTGTACGTCGCGAGGTCTGGCCGGTCAAGGCGGTCCTTGTGTCCCGTGGCGTGAATGACTTCGTGGAACAAGGTCGAGTAGTAGAACTCCGGCCGGTCGAACAGTTCCGGCGCCGGCAGGTGGACGGTGTCGGTTCCGGATCGGTAGAACGCCTCGAACGTCTCGCCGCCCGGGCCGCGCCCGGTCTCCCCATCGTGGCGGATTGCCGGCCGGGGAGCGGGGATCCCCCTCACTACGGACTCAGCGGCCTCGATCGGGTTGAACGTCGCCGGTGCGGTGTCGCGGGGGTAGTCGATCCCCTCGCACTGCTCGGCGTTGAAGACGGTGTAGTACCGCAGGAGCGGGATGTGGTCGACCACCTTCCCGTCATCGTCGACCTTGTCCAGGATCTTCCAGAAGGTGACGGGTAACCCGTGTTCCCCCTTCCGGACCGATCCGCCCTTCGACTTCGCCTGCCGGAACGTGAGGAAGTAAGGCGAGGAGAACTCAGTGCATGCGAGGAGGAACACGTTGACGCCCCGGTAGGGCTTCCCCGAGATGAGGTTCCTCGGAGTCCGCGGGCCGTTCTCGACGTTCCAGGGCTTCCGCCAGGGGACCACGCCCTTCTTCAGAAGACCGATGATCCGCTCGGTGACAATTTCGTAGACCTTATGTGACATGGCTTTCCTTTCCTTCTCAATTGCCGAAAGGCTTTGCCCCCGCCACGTCCAGTCCGACTTCCGCTACCAAGTCAGCGGAATCCACCGCCAGCCGATCGACGGCAGGTCGCCGGCCGGTTCTCGCGTAACGACGGCCCACGTCAACCAGCCCTCGTACCAGACACCGTCCAGGAACTCCCGGGCCGGAACCTGAATGGCATAGATGCTCAACTCGAACATGTTCAGTCCTCCTTCTCAGGCGCCGAAGGGCTCCACCAACTCCCGGCCACAGTCGCCACAGTAGGCGCCGGACTCAGACCATTCCGAGGAGTCGGACGCGAAGATGGGCCGCACTTCGTTCCCCTCGCGGTCAAGCCGCCCCTCGCGGTCGGGCCCATACCGCCTTTCCGCGCAGTCCGGGCAGTAGATGTCCGCGTCCGCCGTGTACCCGAGGATGTCCCAGGCCTTCATCGGGACTCCTTCTCACGTTCCGAAGGGCTGGAGGTTCGGGCGCGGAGCGCTTGAACGGTCCAGCATCGGTCACACTTCCACGCCCCGAGGACCGCTTGGAATTCGAGGCGGCCCGAGCCGCAGTCGGGACACGGCGCCAGGGACTCAGAGCGGCCCTCTTCCTTGATTTCGTCGTACAGGTCCGCCGGCAGGTCCTCGGCGTCGAGGCGGCGGATGGCATCCTGCACTTCCTCTTGCACCGTGTCCCACGAGTAGCACTCCTCATGGGAAACGTCCCCCGCGTAGTTCTCGGCCGCTTCCTCACCCCGGCGGACGATGTCCGGGAAGACTCCTTCGACCGCGTCCCGGATTGCGTCCCGCTCGATTTCCCCGGTCTCGCCGAGAGTTTCCACCAGGGCATCCACGAGGATGTTGACCGCCCGCTCGATTCCTTGCTCACAGAAGATGCGCGTCATGACTTTCCTTTCTGCCCCTGCGCCCCACGTCCCCGCCTCAGAACGCCGAAAACTCGAAACCGATGCCGAGGACTCCGAGCCGGACTTGAACCCGCCGCAGTCTGTCGGCGACGGCATGGGCATCGAAGGGAGCCCATCCGGTCCCGGTCCGCCCGGGCCCGATGATCTGTTCCCAACGCCATTCCCACGGCTTTTCCGC
>Ga0187893_10002972_pt1 | contig 35650 bp, 32 predicted proteins | sample MA1701074metaG_FD_139574 | JGI IMG/M metagenome (GOLD analysis project Ga0187893, IMG submission 139574) | White microbial mat communities from a basaltic lava cave in the Kipuka Kanohina Cave System on the Island of Hawaii, USA - MA170107-4 metaG ...
AGATCACCGCGCCCACCAAGCCTTGAGCCGGCTCTGTAGCCGGGAGGCCTTCAGGCGGCTTCAGCCGCAAACCGACTTTCAGTCGGAAACCAACCCACCGCCTTTCAGGCGGTGGATGTTTAGACTTCGTCGCTAGAGAGGGCAGCAAACTCCAAAACGAGAGCCGCGGCGAGAGCGCGGTCAAGCGCTTGAAACTCCGAGCTGCTCAAGGAGCCAACGTAGCGGGTGAGAGCGGACTTCGGGAGAGTCACCAATTCGTCGCAGTGAACACTGGACTCTTTGTTGAGGTCTTCCTCGACACCGATGCAAATCTGCGTACTGAGCCCATCGTGCTGCGAATAGACTGGTGCGCAAATCAACGATGAAAACCGGGAATCGATGAGTGTCTGCCTGCTCACGATGACGAAGACCCGCTGCTTACGGGGATCGCACGATCCAGGCTTCCGCACAATGTAAAGATCGCCCCGCTTCACGGTATTTGCTGGTACTCCATCGTGTCCTTCGCCTCGCGATTTAGGCGCTCCGCGTGCCGGTTGATGATTTCCAGGTCTTTGCGGTCCCGCTCCTGGCGTTCCAAACGGGCCAGGTAGGCCACGGCGGCGCGCTCCAGCAAGGCCGACCGGTTCGAATCCACCCGGTCGAGGCGACGGATCAGATCCTCTGGAAGTGTGATTGATGTCTTGACTCGCACAAGATAATCACACTCCTCTAGGTCCTACAAACATCTTCTTTCCGGTGCGGGCCGCATTTTCTTGCCAACAGCCGGGACTGCGGGGGGTCTGCCATTTCGTGCTCTGTGAGGGGCCTTTGCTACCATCAGGAAGCAGGTGATCCATGAGAATCCGACTTGCTTTTGACAAGACCGGCAAGGAGATCGAGTTGCCTGATAGCGTCTCGACGCAGGTGCTGGAACCGCGCTTCGCCGATAGCCTGCCGGATGAGGGCGGGGCCATCGCCGCGGCGCTCGATCATCCGATCGGCTCGCCGTCCCTCACGGACTTGGCCCGAGGCAAGAAGAGCGCCGCAATCGCCGTTTGCGATATCACCCGCCCGGCGCCGAATCGCGTGGTCCTGCCGCATGTGACGGCGGCGCTCGAGCGGGGCGGTATTCCGCGCTCAGGTATTCGCATCCTGATCGCGACGGGACTGCATCGCGAGGCCACGCCGGCCGAACTGCAAGAGATCGTCGGTCCCGAGATGCTGGCCCGCTATTCCGTCGACTCGCACCGCGCGCGTGTCGAAGCCGAGCAGAGCCATCTCGGCGAGACAAAAAGCGGCACGCCCGTCTACACCGACCGCCGCATGATTGAAGCGGATCTGCACATCACCCTCGGGTTCATCGAGCCGCACCTGATGGCGGGTTTTTCAGGCGGCCGCAAGGTGCTGTCGATCGGCTTGGCCGGCGAGAAGACCATCAAGCGTTTACACAGCCCGCTTTTCATGCGCGACCGCCAGGCGACGGAGGGATCCTTTCCCGACAACCCGCTGCACCGCGAGCTGCTCGAAATCGCCGCGAAGGCGCGCCACGACTTCATGGTGGACGTAGCGCTCACGCGCACGAGAGGCATCGCGGCGGTGTTTGCGGGAGATCCGCTCAAGGCGCACGCCGCGGGCGTGGAGTTCGTCCGCGAAACAACCCTGGCCGGTGTGGACGAACCCGCCGACCTGGTGATCACCACCAGCGGCGGCTACCCGCTGGATCTGACGTTTTACCAAGCCGTGAAGGGCATCACCGCGGCAGCGCACGTGGTCAAGCCCGGGGGAACCATCCTTCTGGTGGCTGCCTGTACGGAAGGCGTAGGTGGGCCGGAGTTCCGAGGCATCATGCGGGGATCGACGGACTGGAAGATGCTACTCCGCGAGCTGGAAACCAAACCCACCGTGACCGTAGACCAATGGCAAGCGGAAAAGCTGGCCATGGTGGCCGAAAAAGCCAAGCTCGCCTACTACGTGCCGGGCGTGCCCGCCGAAGACCGCCGGAACCTCTGGGGACCTGCCTACGATACACCCCAGGAGGCTGTCGACGCCCTGGTTGCCGCCGTGCCCCACAGGGGGCAGGTGGTGGTCATTCCTGAGGGACCCTACGTGTTCTCACAGCTTGCGGGGACGGCCGTGGCGGCAGGGTGAACCAGCACCCGGGATACCTCTTTTCTCCCCTCCCAGAAGCCAGAACAAGAGTCTAGTTCCCTCTCTTCCAGCCTCAGTAAGCTATTTGTTTGCCAACATATGCGATCTTTATGACCATTTGACTGGTCAGATAGTCTATAATGATCTAAGCCCATGAAACAGCAGACTCTACCCATCAGCCAATTCAAAGCGCGCTGCCTTCGCTTGCTGGAGGAACTCGCAGAGCGCGGCGAGACGATCGTTGTGACCAAACACGGCAGGCCGATCGCAAAAGTGACTTCCTTTCGCTCCGAATTGCCCCCTCTTAAGGGGCGTTGGGCGGGACAGGCGAAGACCAAGGGTGACATCGTTTACTTCGACACTAGCTCCGAGTGGGAAGCCTTGCGATAGATGTACTTGCTCGACACCCATGTCTTTTTTTGGTGGGCTGCGGAGCCGCAAAGGTTGAGTGAGCCGCAGGCTCTTCTGCTGGATCACGTCGAAGCCGCGGGTGAGTCTGTTGCTCTCAGCGCAATCAGCCTGTGGGATCTCGCCATGCTTGCTCATCGAGGGCGCATCCAACCACCCAAAGTGATCGACTTATGGCTGGGGGAAATCGAGTCAGACCCGCGCATCGTGATCCTTCCTCTTACAGGTCGCATAGCTGCGGAGGCTGTTGGTTTGGTTCCTGAAATTCCCGCAGATCCGGCAGAGCGCATCATTGTCGCCACGGCCCGCTGCCATGGATTCCCACTTCTTACCGCTGACAGGCGCATTCGGGAGTCGGGAGTTGTTCCTGTGATTTGAGAATGTGATTCGGAAACGACTCTCGCGACGAAACTGCCCTACACGTCCCTGGCGCAACGAAACCCCAAATTGCCAGTGGCGCTGTCGGGCGTGTTTGAGGTGCGAGCTGCCACGCGATAGCGGTTGCAGTAGGACTTGTGACAGAGGAATGAACCGCCGCGCATAACACGTGCAGCACCGCCGCGCGGGCCGACAGGATTCAGGCGTGTCGCTGTGATGTGATAGTCGGGCGAGAACCAGTCAGCGATCCATTCCCAGACGTTGCCCGTCATCGAATAGATGCCAAATTCGTTGGCGGGGAAGGCATCCACCGGACAAGGTCCGGTGTAACCGTCTTCGCCCGTGTCGTGGCGGGGAAACTCGCCCTGCCAGATGTTGCAGAGATGTTTTCCACCGGGCGTGAGTTCATCGCCCCAGGGATAGATCTTCTGCTCCAAGCCGCCGCGAACGGCGAATTCCCACTCCGCTTCGCGGGGCAGACGTTTGCCCGCCCATTTGGCGTAAGCGGAGGCATCGTTCCAGGAAACGTGCGTCACCGGATAGTCGAGGCGTTCCTCGATCGTGGAGTCGGGCCCTTCAGGATGCGCCCAGTCCGCGCCCGGCACTTTACACCACCACTCGTGTCCCGCGACGGTATCTTCGACTAGTGTGCGGTATTTCTCGGGCGGGAGTTGGTTGTGAAACACGAATGACCAGCCAAAACGCTCGGACTCTGTTTTGTAGTCCGCCGCCCGCACGAATTCCTGGAATTGGCGGTTCGTGACGGGAAAGGTGTCGAGGTAGAAGGGGTCGAGGGTGACCTCGCGGACAGGCCCCTCGCCGTCGGCGGGAAACCCTTCGTCGGTCTCGTTCCCCATCAGGAACGAACCGCCTTCGAGCTTGGTCATGGCCGCTGTCGAACCCTCCGTTGCGCGGCGACGGCGCTCCGACAGCATTTTCGATTCGGCGAGGCGTTCGGCTCGCTGCTTACTGGGAACGCAGCAGGGATGGGGCCGGCTGGATGCACTGATCGGCAGGTCCATGCTCATCGCTGGCGCACCACGCTGGCGGAATCGGCCGGGATACCTTGGATGTCAGCTTTATCTCTAAGCTGATCGACATAGGTTTCGATCGCGCGCACCTGCTTATCTTGCAGGAGTTTTCGCTGGATGGTCCCCTGGGCATCGGAAAGAGAAACCAGAGCCGGCTCCCTTCTGTCGATGACTTTGGCGATGTGAAATCCGAAAGCGGTGCGAAAGATGGGACTGGTATCGCCGGGTCCGAGCGCGAAGACGACCTCGTCAAACTCCTCGACCATCTGCCCCCGGGCGAAGTAGCCAAGGTCGCCTCCGTTGCCTGGACAATCGGAATGTTGGTCGGCCAGTTCTTCGAAGGTCGCGCCGTTGCCGAGTTGCCGATGAACCTTCTCCATCGCGGCCAGAGCAGCCGCCTCGTCGGTTTTCTCGTCGACGTTTTTGACGATGTGCGCCGCGCGGATCATCTCGGGCATCCAAAACTGCGCTTTGTTCTTGCGATAGAATTCGGCGATTTCTTTGTTCTTGGGCCGAGCCACCTTCGCGGTGATTCTGGAGAACAGCCGGTCGAGGCGGACTCGCGTTTCGATGCTGTTGTGCCGCGGATCGTCGTCGCTATAAAAGTGGGCAAAGGGATACTCGACGCCTTCGAGCTGTTTGCGTTCCTCGAGCGCCTTCTCGATCGCTTCGGGCGGAATCGGCGCAGTGTCTTTGAGAGCCTCCTGCCGCAACAGCGTGCGCTCGATCACGTTGTCGCGCGACCAGTCCAAACAATGCTTTTCCAGCACTGCCGGGTCGATGCGGCGGGCTTCGATCTGCTCCGGAGGAACGTTCTGCATGCGCCGGCGCATCGACACAGCTTCGCGCTCGATGACGCCGGCTTCAATCAGTTCGCCATTGACAAGAAGGGCCATGGATTCTGACTCGCCGGAGATTCACGTTCGGGAGGTTCTGACAGGTCCTTATTCTACAATGCCTGCCGGAGCTTCGAGCCGCCGAACCTTGACAACACCGTATGCCGATGCCAGGATAAACCGGGCGCGGGGCAAGTTTGTGGCCATTGCAGGCCGAATTGCCGTGTGATTCCATCGGCGGCGATGTTTTCGCGCGCCGGGCTTCACTGGAGGTTCGTTATGAGAAGGATGCTCTCACTCGTACGTGTGATCGCATGTCTGGGCCTTTTCGCTGAGGGCGTGACAGCGGCCGACACGACGATCGTGATCGACACGCCTATGCCTCCTCCGGATTGGGCGCTGCTGGAGCAGGAACTTTTGCGAGCGAACTCGGACGCCGTGGAGCTTTTCGCGGAGCGCTACCTTGATGAGCGCGGCTATCTGGCGCACACGCCGCGCTGGGGCACGCTCGACGGCACCGACGACGCCATCGAGACCTATTTCAACTGGACGTTGCTGCACGCGCTAGGCGGTTCAGATTCGGCGCTCACGCTCTTCAAAAAAGGGCTCGAAGGGCACCTGAAGCAGTACGGCGAGTTGCGCACCACCAAAACCGAGCTGGCCAAAAACGGGGCCTACTACAAAGAATTCCTCACCATGTCGGACTGGTTCCACACGGGGGAGGGCATGCGCGGGTTCATGTTCCAGGGGCTCTCCGAGCCGACGAACGACCTGCTGCGCAGGCGCATGAAACGCTTCGCCGGCATGTATATGAACGAAGACCCGGAAGCGCCAAACTACGATCCGGTGCACAAGATCATCAAGAGCATCTGGAACGGCAGCAAGGGCCCGATGATGCGTAAAGCGACGGTCTATGACTGGGTGGGCGATCCCGTTCCGGGGCGTTTCCACTTGCTGCACCATCCGGGCCGCATGGACCAGATGTACGACCTGGAGGAACGCTACCCGAAGATGCTGGCGCACTGCGCGGAGTACCTCGACAGCGTCGGCGACAACTTCCTCAATCTCGCGGCGACGAATCTGCACCTCAACGCCTACATGCTGACGCACGAGGAAAAGTACCGCGACTGGGTGGTTGAATACGTCAACGCCTGGAAGGAGCGCACGGCCGCCACCGGGGGGAACATTCCGTCGAACGTGGGTCTCGATGGTAAGCCGGGTGGAGAGTACAACGGCCAGTGGTGGAAAGGAACGTACGGCTGGAACTTCACGATCTTCGACGGCGAGCTGGAGCAGATTGCGCACCGCGGCTATTACACGTCGGGGACCTGGCCGGGCTTCAGCAATGCCTTTTTACTGACCGGCGATGCATCCTACATCGACGTGTTGCGGCGGCAGATGGACAATATCTACGCCCACAAGAAAACGGTCGACGGCCGCGAGATGATTCCGCAGATGTACGGCGATCCGCGTGGCTATCGGTACTCCGGCAAACCGGAATGGTACCACTGGACACCGAACCTGCAAACCGACCGGCTTGCCGAAATCTACCTGTGGTCCATGAACCGGAAAGATCTGGAGCGCGTGCCGAAGACCGGTTGGATCGGATTCCTCGAAGGGCAGGACGCGACATATCCGGCGAAGGCGCTGGCGAAAGAGCTGGAGTTCGTGCGCGGGAAAGTCGAGGCCATTCGCACCGATCCCACGTCGGCGGATACTAGACTAGCGGATTATCTGCTCAATTTCAGTCCGGCGGCCACGGATGAGCTGACCAAGCTTATGCTCGGCGGCCTATTTGTCGGGCGCATTTGGACGCTGCACAGCCGTTTGCGGTATTTCGATCCCGAAAAGCGCCGCTCGGGCGTTCCGTCGAACATCGGCGCGCTCGTCGAGAAACTCACTGCCGATTCCGTGACGGTGACCTTGGTGAACACGAATCAAGTCGTGCCGCGAACGGTTCTGGTGCAGGCGGGCGGCTACGGGGAGCATCAATTTGGAGCGGCGACCGTCAACGGACGGACCGTACCGATCGACAATGCCTATGTCACCGTGCGTCTGGCGCCGGGTTCGGGCGCGCGCGTCGAATTCCAGATGAAACGCTACGCGAACCGCCCGACGCTGGCGCAGCCCTGGGACCGCGGTTGGATGGTGAAGAGGTGAACCAAGGGGAGCCGGACCAACGGGGTGACGCTTACCGCATGGCCGCTATTCGACGTGGCCGACCCAGCGAATGTGCGACCGGTAGGGGCTCGAGGAAACGCGGTTCCACAGCCGGCGATCGGCCGTGACGAGTTCGCAGTCGAGAGCAACGGCCAACGCCAGGTACAAGCCGTCGTAGACCGTTTCCTTCACTTCCTTAGCAAGGTCCAGGGCGCCTGGGAGCAGATCTGACGACGAATAGACCTCGTCCGGCGTCGCTCGAACCGCCCTGACAATGGGAGCGAGGTCGCGCCGGGAGAGAGCCTGGCGCTGCACCTTCTTCCAGAGGATGTTCCCCGCTTCAGCGAAGAAATGGTCGGGGACGTGAATGGTGAGATCCCCTCGCGTCTTCTGGCGAAACAGCCGGCGAGCCGGCTCACTTTCCACCTCGGGAATGAACCATTTGATCGCGACGCTCGCGTCCAGAACACAAGTCGTCAACGGAGCCGGTCCTCCGCCTGCAATTCTCCACTATCCTGTTGCGGAAGGCCGCGGCGCTGAAGGCGTTTGTAGGTGCGATCGGCGATCTCCTCGGCGCCGGCCAGTTCCGTGGCCGCGGCGGCCTCCAGGACCCGCTTCATCTCCTGCTGGAGGGACCGATTTCGCTTCCGCGCCCTACGCTTCAATGCTTGTAGCGTTTCCGGCCGCAGTTCTCGGATCAATACCTGGGCCATGACAGCCTCCTATCGATGCTAGCATTATGATAGCATTTGGCAGGTTGACGGGGCTGGTCTGAAGTAGGCGGACCAGTTTGGGCGTCAGTCCTTCGCAGCCCTAACTCAAAGCCTTAACTCCAATACGTCCGATCCAAGCTGCGGTATTGCACCGCCTCGGCGAGGTGCTTCACCTGCACGCGGTCGGAGGCGTCGAGGTCGGCAATCGTCCGGGCGACTTTTAGAATGCGGTCGTGGGCGCGGGCGGACAAGCCCATGCGCTGCACGGCCATCTCGAGCGTCTTTTCACCGGCTTCGTCGAGCCGGCAATGTTCACGGATGACCTTCGAAGGCATGCGCGCGTTGGGGTAGCCACGCCGGAGCTGGATCTGGCGCGCAGTTTCAGCGCGGCGGCGAATGTCCGCCGAGCATTCGCTGCCCGCTTCGGACCGCAACTCACGATACTTCACCGGCGGCACTTCGATGTGAATGTCGATGCGGTCGAGTAGCGGTCCGCTGATCTTGCCGACGTAGCGCTGGATCATCGCCGGTGTGCAGCGGCATTCGCGGCTGGGATCGCCGAAGTAGCCGCAGGGGCAGGGGTTCATCGCCGCCACCAGCATGAATGACGACGGGAAGGTCAGGCTGATGTTACAGCGCGCGATGGTGATGCTGCCATCTTCCAGCGGCTGGCGCAGCAACTCGAGCACATTGCGCGGAAATTCCGGAAACTCGTCGAGGAACAGCACGCCGTTGTGGGCCAGGCTCACTTCGCCGGGCCGGGCCATGCCGATACCCCCGCCAACCAGGCCCGCATCGGAGATATTATGGTGCGGCGCGCGAAACGGCCGTTCGCGCAACAGCCCTTCGGAATCCAGCACACCGGCCACGCTGTGCACCTTCGTTGTTTCGAGAGCTTCCGCGAAGGTCAGCTTCGGCAGAATGCCCGCGAAGCGTTTGGCGAGCATTGTTTTTCCGGAGCCCGGCGGGCCGACCATCAGGATGTTGTGTCCGCCGGCGGCAGCGATTTCGAGGGCCCGCTTGGCAGCCTCCTGTCCCCGTACGTCGCGGAAGTCATGCAGGGGCGCCGATTCGTGAAAGCCATTCGAAGGGCCTTCGCCGCTGGCGGGCTGTTTCGATCCCGGCTTCTCGATCAACTGCACGACCTCACCGAGGTAGCCGACGCCGTAGACGTTCACGCCGTCGACGACCGCGGCTTCCGCGGCATTTTGCGCCGGCACAATGATGTTGGGAATGCCCGCCGCCTTGGCGCATACGGCCACCGGCAGCGCGCCGCGCACGGGGCGCAGAGCGCCGTCGAGCGACAACTCGCCGATCACGAGGAAGTTCTCCATCGCGTCGGAGGGGATCGTGCCCATGGCGCCCATGATGCCGAGGGCCATGGGCAGGTCGAAGCCGGCGCCTTCCTTGCGCAGGTTGGCCGGGGCGAGGTTCACTGTGATCGCTTTGCAGGGATACCCGAAGCCGGAATTGATCAGCGACGAACGGATGCGCTCGCGGCTCTCCCGCACGGCGGTATCGGGCAGTCCGACGGTGATGAAGTCCTTCGGATTGCCCATGTACATATCGACTTCCACGTCGATCAGCAACGCATCCACGCCGTAGATGGCCGCCGTGCGCGTTCGAAATAAGGGCATCATGTCCCCTTGTGCTGGTTCAGTCTTCGGATTTTGGCGGGCGTTCTAAAGATGGCCGATCCTCAGCGGGCCGTTTTGCCCGCCGCTCGGCCCGGTCCACGAACCGCAGATAGTACGCCGACCAGATCCATAGGAGTCCGAAGACGACCGCAATTTCGCCGACTCGTTCCCACATTGCTCGGAAAACCAGGTAACAACGTGAAACTCTAGGAATGTGCAACGGAGGGGCCGGAGCAGGGTCCCGGGAAAAGACTCACGGCGGAGTGATAGTGTGGACATTATACAGCAGGCATGCGACGACGGGGTTTGGGGATCCGGGTGGCCAAAGACTCAGGCGCCTGTGAGCGCCCGAGACAACGTCGATCGGGTGGGCCAACGGTTCCTGAGAAACCTTCAACGAACCGGTGCCGCAAAACGTCTTCCCTTTAGTGGAGGTAGTTGTGCGAAAAATATCCGCCAAAGTGCTGATTCTTTGTGTTGCCCTGGGCGTTGGCATCGCTGTCAAACCGGCCGTGGGCGCCGATCTTCCTGTCAGAAAGGTTGTTCTCTATAAGCACGGCATCGGGTTTTTCGAGCGCCAGGGCCAGGTGCCGGCGGGCGAATCGGCCGTGTTCCAGTTCAAAGCGTCGGAGATGAACGACGTGCTTAAATCGCTCACCGTCAGCTCCGCGGGCGCGCCGGTTTCCGGAGTCCGTTACGATTCCAGCGACCCACTGGAGAAAAAACTCCAGGATTTCCCCTTCCGTATCGGAGAAGCACAGCCCCTCAGCCGCCTGCTCGATCAGTTCAAGGGTTCGAGCGTTCGCCTGCAGTTCACCGGCAGTGATATTGAAGGCACGATCATCAGTTCGGTCACGATTCCGGCCACGCAGAATCAGCCCGAGCGCCACCAGCTTGTTCTGCTGATGGAGGATGGGGAAATCCGCAACATCGACCCGTCGGCGGCCGCCGGTATCCGCTTTGTGAACCCGAAGGTGCAGCAGCAATTTCGCGACTACCTCCTGCTGGTCGCCGGAGCGCGCAATCTCGACAAGCGCAGCGTGACGATCGAATCGGCTTCTGACCGCGCGAGATCGCTGGTGGCCCGCTATGTGGTGCCGACGCCAATTTGGAAAAGCAGTTACCGGCTGGTTTTCGACGACCAAGCCAAGCCCCTGCTCGAAGGCTGGGCGATCGTCGACAACACGACGGGCGAGGATTGGACCGGCGTGACGCTGTCGCTGGTTTCAGGCATGCCTGTTTCCTTCATCAGCCCTCTGTATGAGCCGCGCTACGTATCGCGGCGCGTCGCGGAGCTGCCTGGCGACCGGGCCCAGCGGCCGATTCTGCATGGGGGTGTGGTGGAACAGGAAGAGGCGCCCCTGGCGCAGGCGGCGCCGCCAGCGCCGGCCGCGCCCGCGATCGCTGGATTCATCGGAGGGGCGCGGGCGAAAGCGGCCCGTGAGATGAGCGCCGACATGATGGCGCCTGCGTACGAGAGAGTGGAGATCGGTCTTCCGTCGACGGTCGGTCCCACGGCCGCCGCAGCGGCCCTGGGCGACCTGTTCGAATACCGCATCGATCATCCCGTGACGGTGCGCAAGGAAGAATCGGCGATGCTGCCGTTTGCGCAGCAGCGCATCGACGGACGCAAGCTCCTGATCTTCAACGAATCCCACGGCTCGCAACATCCATTGAATGCGGTGGAGTTATCGAATGCCACCAACACCACGTTGGACGGCGGCGCCATTACGGTGTTCGACGCAGGCGCCTATGCGGGCGAGGCGTTGTTTGAAACCATCAAATCCGGCGACAAGAGGCTCATCAGTTACGCCGTAGATCTCGGGGCGCGCATCACGACGGCCTTTGACAGCAGCAGCAAAATGCTACGAGATTTCACGGCCAAACGCGGGTTGGTGACCTTCCGGCAATCGCTGAAGGAAGTCCGCACGTACACAATCCACAACGTCGATCAGAAGGAAAAGACAGTGATCATAGAGAGGCCCGCCCGGCAGGGCTACGATGTGGTCGAACCCAAACCCTCCGAGAAGACCGCCGACGCCTATCGCTATGAGGTCAAAGTTGCCGCCGGGGCCACGCAGAAGTTTCCGGTGACGGAGGAGCGTGTCCTGACGGAGACGCTCGCCTTGACGAATCTCACCTACGACCAGCTCTTGTACTACATCGAAAACCGCGACCTCAACGAAGCGGGCCGCGCCAAACTGCGTCCCATCACGGACCTGAAGCGGCAGATCGCGGATATCGATCGGGAAACCGGACGGCTGGACCAGCAGATCCAGGAGCGATCACAGGACCAGGACCGCCTGCGCCGGAACATTTCGAGCCTGAACTCCGTGAGCGGCCAGAATCAGCAGGTCCAGCAGTACGCCCAGCAGCTTGCCGCCCAGGAAGCAGAGCTGGCGCGAATGCGCGACCGCCAGGCGGAGCTACGCCGCCAGCGCGACGATCTGCAAGTGAAGCTGAACAACCTCATCGAGACGCTGGAGATCTAAAGCGCGCCGTCTGTACCGGTCCAGACGACTTTGTTCCTCCTCCTGTTCGGCTACAGCGCCCGGAGCCGCCTAAGGTTGCGCAAGATGACTATTCCTTCAACGACCCCTCCAGCCTGATGGCCCTTCAGCCAAAGCACGCGGAAAGCGCAATAATAGGTCGCCCGCTGGGGTTACCACTCTGCATTTGTCGTGGTACCCTGTTGGCTTCGCTAACGCTGGGGCCGGCACGGCCAAGCCGCCGGACGGGAGGGACTTCGCTTGACTTGGGAACAGACGTACGCACCACTAGGCAACATTCTGGTTTCCGCTCTCGTAGCAGCCATTCCGGTTGTGGTATTGCTCGGACTGCTCGCGCTCTTCCACGTCAAAGCGCACATCGCGGCGTTGGCGGGCCTGGCGGCGTCGCTGGGAGTGGCTTTGTTCGTTTATGGCATGCCGGCTCCTCTGGCGTTCGCTGCCGCGGCCAACGGCGCCGCTTACGGACTGTTTCCCATCGGCTGGATCGTGTTCAGCGCCATTTTCCTTTACGACATCACGATCTACACCGGCACCTTTGAAATCGTAAAGCACACCATCGCGGGACTGGCGAGCGACCGCCGCATCCAGGCCTTGCTCATCGCCTTTAGCTTCGGCGCGTTTATCGAAGGCGCAGCCGGCTTCGGAACCCCTGTGGCCATTTCGGCCGCCATGCTCATCGGGTTGGGCTTCAAGCCGCTTCCCGCGGCGGGGCTGTCGTTGATCGGCAACACGGCGCCTGTCGCGTATGGGGCCTTGGGAACGCCGATCCTGGCGCTGGCCAGCGTGACAGGCCTGCCGCTCGAACAGCTCAGCGCCATGGTCGGGCGTCAACTGCCCTTTTTCTCGGTGATCGTGCCGTTCTGGCTGGTATGGGCGATGGCCGGCCGGCGCGGCATGATGGAGGTGTGGCCGGCTTGTCTTGTTTCGGGAACGACCTTCGCGATCGCGCAGTTTCTGGTCAGTAACTACCATGGCCCTTGGGTCGTGGATATTGCCGGCGCCATCGTGTCGATCCTGGGACTTGTGGTCCTTCTCTCCTTTTGGCAGCCGCGCAACGTCTGGCGGTTTGCGGACGAGGCGCCCCACGACGCCACCAAGCCAGCGCAAGGCAGGGCGGCGGTTGAGCCGACCCGCGCCGAGGTTCTTCGCGCCTGGATGCCATGGACGATTCTTTCGACCCTGGTGTTCCTCTGGGGCCTGCCGCAGGTGAAAGCCATGCTCAACGGCATCTCCGTCTTGCAGTTCCCCATCCCCTACCTCAACGGCGCGGTTATGCGGGTGCCGCCCGTCGTGGCGGAGCCGCACGCCGAAGGGGCGGTATTCGTGTTCAACTGGCTGTCCGCCACGGGGACAAGCCTGCTGTTGGCCGCCGTCATTTCGGGGCTGCTGCTGCGTCTGAGCCTCGGCGAGTTGGTGACGATTTTTGGAAAGACGTTGCATCGCGTGCGCCACTCCCTGCTGACGATTGCCGCCATGCTGGCGCTGGGTTTCACCACGCGCTACGGCGGTCTCGACGCCACCATGGGCCTGGCTTTTGCCAGCACGGGCTTTATGTTCGCGTTCTTCTCTCCTCTGCTGGGGTGGCTGGGCGTTGCTCTTACTGGCAGTGATACTTCGTCGAACGTGCTCTTCGGAAACCTGCAACAGATCACGGCTGAACAGCTGGGGATCTCTCCTTTGTTGGCGGCAGCCAGCAATAGTTCAGGCGGCGTGATGGGCAAGATGATCGACGCTCAGAGCATCGTCGTCGCCGGCGTGGCAACGGGACAAGTCGGCGGAGAAGGCGAGATTCTGCGATATGTCTTCTGGCATAGCCTCGTTTTGGCCTGCCTTGTTGGCGTCGTAGTGTTCCTGCAGGCCCACGTATTTACGTGGATGATCCCGTCATAGACGGATCACCAAGCTCATTTCGTCGGCTGGACGCCTGAAAGTGTGAACGTCCGGGGCCACCGAAGCCATCAAGCGCTTTTCGCGGCAGTCTCAGGAACCACAGCCGCCAGGGAGATCTATTTGCCTAGCAGGACCGAAACGCGGATCTACCGGGATGCGGCCATATGCAGCGCCTGCTTCCTGGTATCCCTGATCGCTCCGCGCTTCGTTCCGAATCAAGAGGGTGGGTTCTCCAGCGCCGCCAGCGCGGTCCTAGTCTTTCTGGTGATCCTCCTGGGTGCGGCGGTCTTTTCACTTCTGCTGCTAATACGTACCTTTAAGGCTTTCCCGATGATCTCGGCGCCGGCTCGCATCGCGGGCATCGTCCCGGGCGTGGTTTTAATGGTTGGTCTGGTGGTGATTTTCGGATTTCTGGGGTACTGAGATCTGATTTCCCGGCGATACGACCCTCGTGTGCTCCCGCTCAACACGGAAACGTGATGCAGACAGCGGCTGCCCCGGCCGCGTTGCCCTCTAGCCGGATCTCCCCCCCGTGTTCGCGGATAATCTGACGCGCGCTGAAGAGATCCCAGTTGCCGGCCGTTACGCGTTGGCCGCTCACCGCGAAGCCGGGATCGAAACTGACTTCCGGCCCGTTCGGCGAAAGCCTCGCACTGCCGCCCGCCACGCGAACCTCCACTTGCGAGTCGCAATGCCGCGTCGCCAGCAGAACGCTGCCTTGGGGTTTCGCATCCTCCGCCGCCTTGTGCAGCAGTTGTGAGAACACGGCGCTGACCATTTGCGGCCGCAACGTCACCCTGGGAAGCGGTTGCAAATCGGTCCGCACTGTGACGCCTTCCGGAATGTCAGGAGCGGCCAAGGATACGACGTCCGTCAGTAGCGCGTTCAGGTCCACCACCAGTCTTTCGGCGCGATCAAGGTTCGAGAGTCGCTGCATCTTTCTAACGGTCTCCTGCAACCTGTCAACCGCCTCGTTGGCGGACAAGCGAAGTTCGCCCTCGGTTCTCTCCAACTTTTCCAGCGCCGGCCCGCTGGAGTGTGGCTTGCGCTTTGCAATCAGGTCGAGAGTTTCGATCGCGCTCTTGAGGGCGCTCGAGGCGTTGTTCATTTCATGGCTCAGACCGGCGGCGAATCGGCCCATCAAAGCGGCCGTCTCGGCCAGCATCAGGCGTGACTGTGCGTGCATGGCCTCCTGATAGCCAAGATAGGCGGCGTGAATGCGGTGGTAACTCGCTCCGGCCAGCCCCGCGCACAAGATTGTCGCGGCCGGCAGGAAATGCGTGGAATGGCTCGATTGCAAGACTTCGACCGCCTGTGCGCCGCCGAGAGCCAAAGATGTGAGACCCACGCGGCAAATCATCACGGCCAGACCCACACCAAGCATATGCAAAGGCCAGCCCGGAATGGCGGCCGTGCCCACCAGCAGGATGACCGTGAGATTGATGACGAGGACGAGCTCGTCCGAGGGCAAACCGCTGCGCCGGTCCAAGTGCTGCAGGATCAAGAAAGACGCTGTCGCAATGCCGGAGGCATAGGCGAGCAGGCGGAAGTGGCGCTGAAGTCTCTTGGTCCGGGCGGCCGCCACCAAAAACGCCCCCAGAAGGAAGTAGGAGAGCAGGTACGAAGGGCGAAAACGCTCCAGAACCGTGCCCATATCAAGGACAAACCCGAAAAACAAGCTGACCACCGGCATGCCGAATTCCACGGCAGCGATGATGTAGAGAGAGCGTTGGGCCAGCCTCTCAATTTCCTGGCGAAAGCCCTCGTCGCTTTCGGCGGCACGCGGCGCAATCCAGTCCCAAATCTGTTTCCATCGCATGGGAGTCAGCTTCGCGGATGATGCTCGTCGTATACTTGGCGCAGCCGCTCTCGCAAGACGTGTGTGTAAATCTGCGTCGTCGAAATATCGGAGTGCCCGAGCATCATCTGCAAACTCCGCAAGTCGGCTCCGCGCTCGAGCAGGTGCGTTGCGAAGCTGTGGCGCAATGCGTGCGGCGTGAGCTTGCTCGTGATGCCGGCCTCCAGGCCGTACCGCCGCAGGAGCTTCCAGAAGGCCTGCCGGGTCAGGCAGCGGCCGCGTGCGGTCACGAAGAGGTATTCCGAGGACCGGCCTTTGAGGAGTTTCGGACGGTCGCGGTCCCAATAATCCTGCATGGCCTCGAGCGCCGTTTTCCCAACCGGGACCAGCCGCTGCTTACCGCCTTTCCCGGTAATCCGCAAGACGCCCATTTCCCGATTCAGGTGGGCGCGCTGCGCCGAGACGAGTTCGGAAACCCGCAGCCCCGTCGCGTAGAGCAATTGCAGCATGGCCCGGTCGCGGCCTCCGCGCGGCTTGGCCATGTCGGGCGCCTCCAGCAGACGGTCGACCTCCTCGAGCGTGAGAAACTTCGGCAGCTGCTTCCATTGCTTTGGCGATGCCAGGTCGCTGGTGGGGTCGACAGAGATCGTCTTTTGGGCGAGAAGATAGAGGTAGAAGTTACGGGCGCTGGCGATGTGGCGCGCGATGGACCGGTTGCTGAGGCGAGTCTGGTAGAGTGAATCCACGAAGGCCTTGAGGTCGTCGCTACCCGCCTCCGCGATGGAGCGTCCCTGACGGGCGCAGAACCGGCCCAGCTTTTCGAGATCGCGTTGGTAGGCCGAAAGGGTGTTTCCCGCCAGCCCTTTTTCGGTTTGGCAGTAGAAGAGATATTCCTGAATCAGAGGCTCCAAGACTTCACCGAAGATCAGCGATATCAATAACTTATCTGATGCGAGCCGCTTGACACCACAACTCGGGGCATATTAGCATACCCCCATTAAGGGCGTGCAAATGACGCCTCCGCCGGGCTGGGCGATTCTCACTAACTCTTGGCAAGTTCCACCACAAAAAAGGTCTGTGTCCGCTGCTCGAACCTCCAGCTCATCCCCGGCTACGTGAGCCCCCAAACCTTCTTGCGGGACACCGGAATCGAACTGCTTGACCGGAACGCCCAGGCGCGTGTGATTCCCTACGAGCAGGTGCGCGCGGTCTACTTCGTCCGCGATTTCGAGGAGAATCCCGAGGCCAACCAAAAAAAAGTGTTCGCCTCGCGGCCCAAGTCCGACGGCTTGTGGGTCCGCCTGCGCTTCCACGACGGCGAGGAGATCGAGGGGCTGCTGCCGAACGACCTGCTGCAGGTGGAGAGCCAAGGGTATACAGTGACGCCGCCCGACCCCAATACCAATACGCAGAAGATCTTCGTGCCGCGCGTGGCTCTCGAAACCATGAAGGTGCTCGGCGTTATCGGAAGCCCCGTGCACCGGCGGCGGGCCCGGCATGCCGAACCCTCGGAAGATCAAATGGAGCTATTTCGCAAGGAGACCTCGCCGGAGACCTAGAGTCCAGGTGCTCGTGGCGCGGGCGGCGGGTCGATTCCCCAAGGTTTACGCCACATTTCTTGGGCATTAGGGCACCGTCGGATTGGCCTGCTCAGCGCCGGCGCAGCCCATCAGCGTTTCCCTCGTGCGCTACAATGCGGGGCTACCTGTCCAAATCTCTTATGGGTCTCCGCGTTTCCCTTTTCGTGACCTGTCTGGTCGATCAGCTCTTTCCCCAGGTGGGCCTCGCCATGGCAGACGTGCTGGAACGCGCCGGCTGCGAGTGCGAATTCCGGGCCGAGCAGACTTGCTGCGGACAGCCTGCTTTCAACTCCGGCTACACCGAGGAAGCGGCTGCTGTCGCCCGCCACTTCCTCAAGACCTTTGAGGGCGCCGACTGCATCGTGACCCCTTCAGGATCGTGCTGCTCGATGATCCGCCATCACTTCGCCGAGGTTTTCGAGGAAGGCTCCCGCGAGCGCGAAACCGCGGAACGGTTGGCAGCGCACGTCTACGAGTTTTCGGAGTTTCTGCTGAACGTCGCTCAGGTGGAAGATGTGGGCGCGCGTTTTGCGGGCACGGTCACCTATCACGACTCCTGCCATGCCTTGCGCGACCTGGGCATACGTGAGCAGCCCAGGCGGCTGCTGAGCAAGGTGCGGGAGCTGCAACTGCGAGAGATGCAGCCGGCTGAGGAATGCTGCGGTTTCGGCGGCACGTTCTCGGTCAAGCTGGGCGAGCTGTCGAGCGATATGCTGGCGGGGAAGATCGAAGCGATCGTGAACACGGGCGCGGATGCCGTGGTGTCCATTGATCCGAGTTGCCTGATGCAGATCCGCGGCGGGTTGAGCCGCCGTGAACTTCCGATTCAAACACTCCACTTGGCCGAGGTTCTCGCCCGCACCTGATAGGAACGCATGGCGGCCACTTTTCACGAGACGATTCACGTCGCGCTCAGCGATATCAAGCTGCAGCAGAACATTCTTACGGCCACCAACCGCTTTAACGAGAAGCGCCGCGAGATTGTTGCGCCGGAGGCCTTGCCTGACTATCAGGAACTGCGAAGCGCCGCGCACGCCATCAAGAAGCATGCGCTGGACCGCCTCGATTCCTACCTGGAAATGCTCGAAGGCAAGGTGCGGGAACACGGCGGCGAGGTCGTTTGGTGTCCGGACGGCGAAGCGGCCGTGCATGCCGTACTCTCGATTGCCCGGGAAAACGGCGTGCGGCTCGCGGTGAAATCGAAGTCGATGGTGACCGAAGAAATCCACCTCAACGACGACCTGGAAAAAAACGGCATAGAGGTGCTCGAAACCGACCTGGGCGAGTTCATCCAGCAGCTTTCCGGCGAGCGTCCCTTTCACATCGTTGCGCCGGCGATGCACAAGACGCGCGGTGAGATTGCGGAACTCTTCGCGGAGAAACTGGGCATGGCGCGCAACGATGAGCCCACCGAACTCACCAAAGCCGCCCGCGGCGTGCTGCGGCAGAAGTTTCTGGAGGCGGGCCTTGGAGTCAGCGGGGCCAACTTCCTGATCGCGGAGAGCGGCGCTGTCGTGCTGGTCGAGAATGAGGGCAACATCCGGCTGACGACGTCGGTGCCCCGCGTTCACGTCGCAATCGCGGGCATCGAAAAAGTCATCCCGCGCGCGGCCGACCTGGCTGTTTTCCTGAAGCTTCTGGCGCGCCACGGCTCCGGACAACCTCTTACGAGCTACACCTCGTTTCTTTCGGGGCCACGCCGCAGCGGCGAGATCAATGGGCCGGAGAAGTTTTACCTGCTGCTCCTTGACAACGGCCGCAGCCGCATTCTGGCCGACGCCGAGAAACGCCAGACGCTCTACTGCATCCGCTGCGGCGCCTGTGCCAATGTTTGCCCGGTCTACCGGCGCATCGGGGGCCACAGCTATCCGGGAACTTATTCGGGCCCGATCGGCGCGATCCTGACTCCGCAGTTTCAAGGTCTCGGTTTTGAGTCGAACCTGCCGTTCGCTTCAAGCCTTTGCGGCGCTTGCGGCGAAGTATGCCCGGTGAAGATCGACATCCCGCGGATGCTGCTGGCCCTGCGCCGCGACGTGAAGGAGGCCGAAACCCGGCAGGAGAAGTGGCGGTGGGAGAAGCGCGCATTTCAAGCTTGGAGCTGGCTCATGCGGCATCCGAGGCTCTTTGAATGGGCGGGGTTTTTCGGTCGCGCCTTCGTCTGGCCGGAAGCAGAAGGCAAATGGATTCGGAGCCTGCCCGGTCCGCTGAACGCCTGGACGGACACGCGGGATTTCCCGCCGCCGGCGGAGCAGAGTTTCCGGCGCTTGTGGCGCGCGCGGCAAAAACAACGATCGCCAGGGAATGGCAAAAGCGGATGAGTGCTCGAATGCACGGTCCGGCCCAGTGTGGAGGAAGCCATGGCCGAGCGTGAAAACATCCTCCACAAGGTGCGCACCGCGCTCGGGCATCACGGCAGCAGTGTGCCGGAACCGCCGTCGCCACCCCGATTGATCGTTCCTTCCTGGAGTCCCGAAGAACGGCTGGCACGGCTTACCGCGAAGTTTTTGGGAGAGACCGTGCGCTGCGCATCTTTGGATGAGGCGGCAGCATTCATCGCAGCGCGCGTGGCGGGCCGGTCCGCTGTTGCCGCCAACCACCCCCTGCTCGAGAGACTGGGCGTCATGTCCCTGCCCAGCGTGCGGTCCGGCCTGACGGGCCGTGACGAAAGCCGGGACGGATGCGCCGAAAGTGAGATCGGCATTACCGGCGTTGACTACGCGCTGGCCGATCCGGCGGCGTTGGTGATGCTTTCGTCGGCCCGAAACGACCGGCTGACGTCGCTGCTTCCGGCAAGCCATATCGCTGTCGTCGAAGCCGATAAGGTTCTCACCGGCCTCGATGAACTGTTTACGATTGTTCCCGACCCCGCGGAAATATCGAGTTCCATGGTCCTGATCGGCGGCCCCAGCCGCACAGGCGACATTGAAATGACCCTTACTCTCGGTGTGCATGGCCCGCGTGAGGTGTGCCTGGTGATTGTGTAAAGGACTGGTTAACCCGGCGCGGCCGTGACCTTTCTTCCAATCCTGATTCCGAAAAGTGCGAGACAATAGGAGTTCGCAGGGGTCGTAAAATAGGTCTGCGCCTCACCCTCTTCCTGTAATGCAATCGTTACAATTGCGCTCCCGCCTTTTTCTTGTTTGGCTCCTTCTGCTGCTGGCCGTGACGCCTGCACTCCTGCCGGCGGCGGGCGGCGGCGAGGACGACCCGGATGCCAGTTGGAGCGGCAGCTATCGCGGGCGGGTGCTCGATGAGCGGTTCCTGCATGAGCAGGCTGTCGCGCAAAGACTGCGCCAACAGGCCGGCGTCCAGGCTTTGGAAATTGAGGCTCCCCCGCCCGCATTACGCTCTGATCTCGGCAACGTCGCGATTATCGAAGCCACCGGCGGTGTCGTGATTCAGCCGAATGTTTTCGACCTTAACGGACAGAACGTCACATTCCTTCGCGGCGGAGCCGGCTACACCGCCACGTCCGGCCCCTCGAATTTCTCGAGGGTCGCTCGCGCCAACGGTTCGGCTATCGCACTCGCGGATGACGCCGCGAAGGAAGTTCTTCTCCCGTTTGCTTTCCCATTCTTTTCGGGCATCCATCTCAGCGTTTTCGTGCACTCCGACGGCAACGTCACATTCGAAGAGCCTGAGGCGGCGTCCTCCGGCCGAACCCTTTCCCGCGCCGTCGCGGGACCTCCGCGTATCGCGCCCCTGTTCAATGATCTCGATCCGTCGGTGGCCGGAGCGACCGTTACGACCTACGCAACCGCCGAGGCGTTTTACGTCACGTGGGACAGCGTTCCGGAATTCAGCCTGTTCGGGGGAACCAACCGGCAAACGTTTCAGCTTGTGCTGCGCCGCGGAGGCAACATCGAGATCCACTACCAGGCTGCCGGCGTTGCCAGCGCCGTCGTCGGTGTCATGCCGGGCCGTCTGCAAGGGGAACCCAAGGCGGTGGATCTGTTGCGCGGGGTTGCAGAGCCCGCTTCGGCGACGTTAGCCGAGATCTTCAGCTCCACCCGCACGCTCGACACGGTCGCGGTGGGCCAGAGGTTCTATCAGAACCACGACGACGCTTACGATTTTCTGGTGGTGTTCAACGACATCGGATTGCAACCGGGAGATGGCGCCTTCGCCTTCGAGCTGAACGTCCGGAATGAAGCACTCGGCATCGGCAACCTGCTGACGACGCAGGCCGTCTTCGATTTTGGCGCTAGCTACGGTTCCATGCGGCGTCTGCAGTCGTTCATGAACATGGGGCCGCTGACGAGTTATCCGAGCGACCCGGAGGTACGCATCCCGCTAGTCGGCGAAAACAACACGCTGTCGGTTCTGACCCATGAGGCAGGACATCGCTTCCTGTCATACGTCACCTTCCTTGATCCGTTGCTGCAGATTCCTTCGACGCGGCTGTTGGGGCGGCAGTTGGCGCACTGGAGTTTCCTCTTCAACTCCAAGGCTTCGGTGATGGAAGGCAACGAGATCACCGACCAAGGTTCCGTGTCTCCGCGTTTCCGCACCACGGCCGCCGTCAACCGCTTCAGTGATTTTGACCAGTATCTAATGGGTTTGCGGCGGCCCGACGAGGTCTCTCCCTCCTTCCTTGTGGAAAGCCCGCGCAATTTCTCACCGTCGGCGAGGTCGGCGGCGAGCGCGCCGCAGATCGGCGTCTCCTTCGACGGTTCCCGCACCGAAGTGCCCTTGGACCTGATCATCGCCGCGGAAGGTGTGCGCCGACCGGAAGCGCGTGTTTCGCAAAAGGACTTCCGCTTCGCGGTCATACTGCTGGTCGCCGAAGGAGCCGATCCCTCGGCTGCAACTCTGGCGAAGCTCGAGACCTTTCGCACGCGCTGGGAGGACTATTTTGAGATAGCCGCTGATCGCCGCGCCAATGCGGAGACGGAGTTGGTGCGTCTGCTCCATCTATCGATGTGGCCGGCCGGCGGCATCGTGCGGGGCCTGCCTGGCCGGGCTACCGTCGAGATCGCCGAAGCGCGATCCACGAATCTCGATGTGCTGTTGACCGCGGAAAGCGGCGCGATCACGGCGCCTTCGGTTGTGACGATTCCGGCGGGATCCCGCTCCGTGTCCTTTCCCGTTGTCGGGACCAGTGCCGGCACAACCCGGCTGACGGCGCACACCAACGTGGCGGGGTTTGACACCGCAATCGCCATCGTCGAAATCAGGGAAAGCGCCGCCGCTCTCACACTGGAAGTTGTTTCAGGGATTGATCAAATCGGGGGGAGGGGCGCCCAGCTCCCGAAACCTGTGGTTGTTCGGGTCCGCGATGAAAATCTGTTGCCGTATTCCGGGGTGCCGATCGTGCTGACGCCGAGCAGCAACGGACTAATTATTCCCGGGCGGGCTGTCACGGACACCACCGGGCTGCTCGAAGCGCGTTGGACGCTTGCTTCCTTGACTTCGCTCAACACCCTCACCGCGACGATCGACGGCGTCGCGGGCGGCCAAGTGACGGTGCAGGCGCTTTCGGTCGGACCGCCACCGGGCTTTGCGGCCTTGGGCGTCGTTAACGCCGCCAGTTTCGCCCTAGGGCCGTCAGGTGCGCATCGTGCTCTGGCGCCTGGAGCACTCGTCTCGATTTTCGGACAGGGCCTTGCCCTGGAAACGGCGGGCGCGACATCGCTGCCTCTGCCTTTGACCCTGGGAGGCGCCCGCGTCAGGATCAACGGCATCCCGTCTCCTCTTCTCTATGTCTCGCCAACTCAGATCAACCTACAGGTTCCGTTTGACCTCGGCGGCGGTTCGGCCGAGATCCAGCTAGAAACCTCAGCCGGCGCTGCTGCGCCTGTAAGCGTGGCGTTGGCCAGCACGCAGCCGGGTGTTTTCTTTGACTTCGCCAGCGGCATCGGCGCCATCGTGAACGTCGACGACAGCACGCCGGTCCGGACGCGTCCGGCCCGCGCGGGCGCGGCCGTGGCAATCTTCGGCACCGGCCTCGGAGCGGTCGCACCCCTTGGCCTCACGGGCGCGGCGGCGCCGGCCTCTCCACCCTCGCAAACGGCTCTGCCGGTCACGGTTAGGGTTGGCGGACGCAATGTGGTCGCGAGCTTCGCTGGCCTGGCCCCCGGATTTTCCGGCCTTTATCAGGTGAACGTTACGCTGCCCGCGGATTTGCCTTCTGGCAGGCACCTGCTCTCCATCTTCGCGGGTGGCCGTCAGAGCAATGAAGTACCGATCGACGTGCAATAAGACCGCGAGAACACCGAACCAGCCCCTCGTCTGGCCATTTCCCAAGAAAGGAGCACGCCAGATGTGCTATCTAACAACCTTTGGGGATTGTTCCCGCCGCCCCGTTGAGCGGCGCTTCGTCAGCCCGATACAAAGGAGAGCCCATGCCGGCCTACTGCGTTTGGGACATTCTTGAAGTGACGGATCCGGAAAAGATGGCGGAGTACCGGAAACGCATCGGTCCCGTAGTGGAGCAGTATGGCGGCCGGTACCTCGCTGTCGGCGGCAAATTTGACATCGTCGAAGGAGACTGGAAATTTGTTTTCCCCGTGATCATCGAGTTTCCCAATCTCGAAAAGGCTCACAGCTGGTACGACTCGGAAGAGTACCGTGAGTTGAAGGAGATACGCCTTGCGGGCTCGCGGGGTAACGCGGTTTTCATCGAGGGTCTGTAGAAATGGCGTGGTTCTTTGGCGGTGAGTTGCTTCCAGTTGGTTCGGAAGCGCCCGACTTCCAGTTGGCAGATGAGCAGGGCCGGCCGGTTCAGCTTTCGGAGTACCGCGGCAAACAGCCCGTGGTGCTCGTCTTCTACCCGATGGATGAAACAGCAGTGTGCCGCGGCCAGCTCTGTGAGCTGCGGGATCACTGGGACCGTTTCACCGAACAGGGAGTGGCGGTCTTCGGAGTCAACCCGGGCGGAGCGGCGAGCCACGAGAAATTCAAGCGGAACCACGGCTTTCCGTTTCCGCTGCTCGTTGATGAAGGGAAAAAAGTCGCGTCAAAATATGGCGCCGGCGGACTGCTCGTTAAACGGTCGGTCTACGCGATCGGCCAGGACGGCCGCATCGTTTTTGCGGAGAGAGGCAAGCCGTCCTCGGAAACGATACTGGCCGCTATTTCCTGAAGAACGGGCGTAGAAAAGGCGCGCGGACAAGCGCCTACCTGCGTACGCAGGAAATGACAGCACGGTTTTCTGTGAGTCAATGTCGGCGGCGCTGTTGCCGCTTGGGCTGGTCGGTCGCCCGGGCCTCATTCACCCGCAGCACCTTATCTTCGAGGGGAGCGCGATTGAAGCGCTTGATGAGCGCCTTTACGTCGTCGTCGGAAGCGGCTTCAACAAAGGCAAAGCCTTTCGATTCCTGAGTTTCAAAATCTCGAATAACTTTGACCTCGTCAAAAACAATGCCTTCATTCTTCAACCAACCTTCGATTTCCTCGGCCGTGACCCAGGTCGGAAGGTTCCCCATGAACACCGTCTTAGACATTGCACCGTTCCCTTACAAGCCATCAGAGATAGTCGCTATTATTCCAGGAGAAGCGGGAGAAACGCAATGATTCTAGCTGGATAGCCGCCAAGGCCCTGCCGCCAGCGGCATCCGGCTTCGTTCGCGACGAGCCGCCCGCGGCTTCGCGCCTGGGATTGGAAAGGCGCAAACGGAACCAGATGGCCCGGTCCCGGCCGGCTGCCACCGGTTTCAGCCGCGCCGGATTGTCCGGAAGCCCCCTTGGCAGCTACAGCGACGATGACGGCTTTCCCGACGGCTCGGATTTCTGCTACGATTCCGGGCATGTCAGCCACGCCGAAGTGTTTGATAACCGGGATCTTGCTTGCGTTTCTTCTTCTAAGATGTGGGGAAAACGCGCTGCCGCCTTCCAGTGCGCAGCCCGTGACCGCCATCGTCGGTGCACGGCTGATCGACGGGACGGGAGCCGCCGTGATCGAAGATTCCGTCGTAGTGATTGAAGGCGCCCGCATTCAGGCTGTGGGACCTCGCTCTCACACCCCCGTGCCGAAAGGCGGCGAGATCATCGACGGTATCGGCAAGACGTTGATCCCCGGCTTGGTCGATACGCACGCGCACTACCACGGCGAACGGCCGGAAGTGGAGCACCGCTTCAAGGCGCAGCTTTACTTCGGCGTGACGACGTCGCGCAGCATCGGCGTCGACCCGGAGGAAAAACTCGCCATGATCGCTGACGGCCGCGCCGGGAGGATCGCGATGCCGCGTTTGTATACAGCGGGCCTGGGATTCACCGCTCCGAAAGGCCATCCTGTGAACCGCGAGGTGAACCGTCCGGCCAGTGTGGAAGAGGCGCGACAGAACGTCGCGACGCTGGCGGCGCAAGAAGTGGATTTCGTCAAGATGTGGGTTGACACGCTGCGCAGCACGGTTCCGAAGATCACGCCTGAAATCCGCGCCGCGATTGTCGAGGAAGCCAGGAAACACAACATTCCCTCAGTGGCCCATATTTCAGAGGAAGCCGATGTCCGGCAGCTGATTGGCGTCGGCGTGAAAGATTTCCTGCACACGGTCAGCGACACGGAGGCGGGCCCCGACTTCATCAAGCTGTGTCTCGATAACGGCGTTACGTTCTCGCCAACACTGACGAATGCCCAAGCGGGTTGGAACTATGCGGAGCACCCTGAGCTGCTGGATGACGTGGCGATGCGGGCCGCTTTTGACGCCGAGAGCCTCGCCAGCTGGCAGGACCCGAAGCATCGGCAGGAGGTGCTGGCGAGAGCAGGCTTCGCGGAGCGCAAGGCCCGCTTTGCGCAGAGCCTGCGGTTTGTGAAGCTGCTTGCGGACGCCGGTGTCCGCATTGCCGCGGGCACGGATAGCGGAGGCGGATCTCCTTCGAATGTCCCGATGGGCTGGGGTACGCACCGCGAGCTGCAATTGCTGGTCGAAGCGGGCTTCACGCCCTTGCAGGCCATTGTCGCCGGAACCAAGAACGGCGCCGGCCTGCTCGCCGGGGACAAGAGTGGCTACGGCACGATCGAGGTGGGCAAGGCCGCCGATCTCTTATTACTCGATGCGGACCCCTTAGCCGATATCCGCAATACCTTGAAAATCCATCGTGTCATGCAAGCGGGCAAGTGGCTCAACCGGGAAGAGCTGCTGAGTCTGGAGTAGCGATGCGGCTACGTATGTTTTCGTTGATCCCGAATTTGGATACGAGCGCGGCAGGATGAGTTCGGGTGCCATATAGGCATATATATGCTATGCTGCTGCTATGAAGCGAACCACGATCTTCCTGCCTGACGAGTTGCATGAGCAACTTCGGCAGGACGCTTTTCGCGCCCGGACCAGCATGGCGGAACTCATCCGCGAAAAGTTGCAGCGTTCAGCCGGAAAGGGTCCACGTCGCGGAGCTTCGCAAGACCCGATTCTCAAAGTAGCCGGCATCTGCCGCGGCCCTGTCCTGTCCCGAGATATCGACGATTCTTTATATGGCCACTAAGAGGATGTTTGTGGACACATGGGCCTGGCTTGTCCTGGCGAATGACCGCGACCCACACTTTCAAAGCGTCTCGCGAATTCGCGCCGACGTCGCTGGCCACGCGAACAATTGGATCACGACGGACTACGTGCTTGACGAGACCATGACAAGGCTCTTCTCTGTGACTCCGTTCGCAAGGGCGCGCCGCTTTACCGAAGCAATTTTCGAAGCATCCAGCCAGGGGTTGGTAGACATCGAGCATGTGACGCCAGAGCGGTTCAGCGACGCATGGCGCTTGCGGCTCCGCTACCGCGACAAACCGCGCATTTCTTTCACGGATCTTACGAGTTTTGTGGTCATGCGCGAACTTGGGTTGCAGCAGGTGCTCACCGGCGACTCCCACTTCGAACAGGTGGGTTTGGGATTCATACGAGTTCCGTGAGTGCGGAGCCTCCACCAAAATTCCATCTCGCATCCCTCGGTTTAGCGGGCGAAAGCAGCTTTCTTGCCCGGTCGTCTGTGCCTAGGTTCCGCCTTTGATTTACCGGAAAGTACCGGAGATGATTTTGGCGCGACGATCGGTGAGGACCAATCGCCGCGCCAGGTTGGCTAGACAGGACCGCTCAACTAGACGGCTTCTTCGACGTCTGCCGATCCCCGGAAACGTCCTTTTGGAATAAAGCCTCCAACTTGGTCCATGTAGGTGCGGTAGCGTTCTCCGTGCTCGCGGAGCAGATCCTTCTCCTCAAACATCTTGACGGCGATGACAATGTATGCCGTCGTAGCGGCGGCAAAGAGCAGGTGTCCCACCGTCATCGTCGGCGTGGCCCAGAAGGCGATCAGAAAGCCTACCTGGATGGGATGCCGCACATACTTATAAAAGCCGGGCGTGCGGAAACCGAGCTCGCGGTAGGGCTGATTTCGGAAACGCAGCCAGGTTTGCCGCATCCCAAACAGATCGAAGTGATGAATCATCACCGTGGAAAGAAAAACAAACAGCCACCCGCCCGCAAAGAGCGCTTGCACTGCCGCGCGGGCGCCGGCGCTCTCGATGTTCCAGATAACTTCGGGCAGGGGCTGCCACTGCCAATAGAGAACGATCAGCGAAAGGCTTGCGCACAGTACGTATGTGCTGCGCTCTATCGACTCCGGGACAAACCGCGTCAGCCAGCGCTTGAAAGCCTTGCGAGCCATGCCGGTGTGCTGGATGGCGAATACGCCCAGCAACACAGTGTTGATCAATAACGCCTGCCCGAGCGGGCCGGCGTCCCCCGAGTTAATCGACTTGGGGACGAAAACGTTGCCCACGAACCCGGCAGCGTAGAGAAATGCTCCGAGAAACGTTGTGTATGCGATGGATCCGTAAACCAAACTTGCAACTCTACTCATCGTTTTGCTCCTGTTCTTGACCATTTCCTGTTGGGAAAATTGTTTGAAAGCTGTATTCAACGCACCCCTTGCCGTCGGGTCGGGTGCGACTACGAAGATGCAATTCTGCCGGAACCGGCCGAACCGCCGGAACCGGAGTATTTCGAAATCACCAGGTCGCCGGCGAAGGCCATGCCGTAGAGGAACGTTCCGAGCAGGAACGCCCACTCGCCGGATTCATGCAAAAGAGTTATGATTTGCCCCATTGCCATTCTCCTGTTCTTGTTTGAAGTTCTCCTGTAGGCCGCCTTCCTTTCGCTAGGCTGCCACCTGGTAAGCCTTGGAAACTCCCGGCCGCGCTGGCCCTGAGAAAGTGGCCGCGACGGAAGCATCCGACCGGGCGTGGCCGCCAAACAACCCGCCGCAGACAGCCGCCAGAGCACGCATGCCCCGCGGTGGACCGCCAACTGGGTTGCCCGGCTCGTGCCGGGGCCTGCCGGAACCGGGGTGCTTCCCCATAACGTCTTTTGTGTCAATCATTTCCGGTGTCTCCTCGTGGCCTGCGCCAAGCGAACTGTAATACCCTGGCTGTCTTGATCTCATTTCCTTTTCTTACCTCTATCCACTGCTGCGAAAAAATGGCCGACAACACGACATCGCCGTGACAAAATATGGAAGTTTCATGGAAGGGCCCAACCGCAGCGAAGCCGGGGATGTGACGCTACTGCTCGTGAAGGCGGGCGGGGGCGAGCGGGAGGCTTTCGATCAGCTGTTTCCCCTGATCTACGACGAACTCCGCCGTGTGGCGCAACGCCAGTTGGGGCGTGAGCGCATCAGGCACACCCTTGGCGCGAGCGGCCTTGTGAACGAGGCCTACCTGAAGCTGGTGGACCAAGTTAGGGTGGATTGGCGAGGCCGGGACCATTTCTTTGGTGTCGCGGCCCGGGCGATGCGGCAGATTCTGATTGACTACGCCCGCAAGCGCCAGGCCGAAAAGCGCGGCGGCGCTTGGCATCGCACGAGCCTGGAGCAAAAGCAACTCGGCTTCGATTCGCCCCTTGAAGAACTGTTGGCGCTCGACGAAGCACTCGACCGAATGGACAAGATCAGCCCGCGAATGCGCCAGGTCGTCGAGTATCGCTTTTACTGCGGGCTGACCGAGGAAGAAACGGCTAACCTGCTGGGGGTCACGGTCCGAACGATTCAGCGGGAGTGGCTCAAGGCGCGCGCCTGGCTCTACAAGGAGCTTTATACTGCTCCGGAGGAAACTCTACGATAGTTCCATGGCCTCGGAACCTACTTGGCACCAGATCTCGGCGATCTTCGAGCAGGCCCTCGAACAGCCGGCGGCAGTGCGGCGCGCCTGGGTCGCCGAGGCCTGCTCCTCCGACAAGATCCTGCTGAGAGAAGTCGAAAACCTTCTGGCCGCCCATGACCGAGCCGGGGGCGTGCTGGACAAACCACACTCTCCTCTTCTCACCGAAGGCCTGTGGGAGGATGTGCCCGCCGCTGCGGCCGGTGAGCAAGTGGGCCCCTACCGCATCGTTGCTGAAATTGGCCGAGGAGGCATGGGGGTCGTCTACAAGGCCGAAGACCCTCGCCTACACCGTTTTGTCGCGCTGAAGCTGCTGCCGCCTACCCTCACCGCACACGAGAGCGCCAAACAGCGCCTGCTGGCGGAGGCCCGCGCCGCGTCCTCGCTTGATCACCCCAACATTTGCACCGTATACGACATCGGGCAGGGCGCTCAGGGCCAACTGTTTCTGGCCATGGCTCACTATGAGGGGCGCACTCTGGCCGCAAAGATTGAGGCCGGCCCGCTGCTGCTGGATGAAGCTGTGAAGGTGACGGTTCAGGTGGCTCGCGGGCTGGCGCACGCTCATGAGATGAAGGTGATTCATCGCGACATCAAGCCGTCGAATATCCTTTTGACGGAGAGAGGAGGAGTGAAGATCCTGGACTTCGGGCTGGCCAAACAGGGGATCATCGCTCTCACGGATCCTGGGACACGGCTGGGAACGGTGGCCTACATGCCACCGGAGCAGGTGTTAGGAAAGAAAGTTGACCAAAGGGCGGATCTGTGGGCGCTTGGGGTTGTTTTCTATGAGATCGTGACCGGGCAGAAGCCGTTCCAGGGCGAGTATCAGGACGCCATCCTCTACGGAATTGTGCATGAGGATCCGAGGCCGGTCCCTGAAGGCGCAAAGCATCTGTCCGCCTCCTGGCATCAGATCGTCAAGAAAGCGCTGCAGAAAGAACTGACGGCCCGCTATCAGTCAGCGGATGAGATGCTGCGGGACCTGCTCGCACTGCAGCAGGAAGTCGAACGCCTTCCGCTGACGGCGGTATCAACCCAAACGGGGTCTCCGGGCGGCACGACCGCCACTGCCCCAGGTACGCCGTCGCAAAAAAGCGCCAAGCGGAACATCGTTGGCCGCGAAAAAGAGGGCGCTCAGCTCCATACCGCTCTCGAGAAGTGCGTGAGCGACCGCGGCGGCATCGTCTGCATCAGCGGCGAACCAGGGATCGGAAAGACGACCTTTGTGGAGAACTTCCTCGCGTCGCTGAGCGAGAGCGCGCCGCCATGCTACATCGCGAGGGGCCGCTGTTCCGAACGGCTGGCGGGAACCGAGGCGTATTTGCCGATCCTCGAGGCCCTGGAGAGCCTTCTGCGTGGAGAGTCGCGGGATTTTTTCGCGCGCGTCATGAAAGAGCAGGCGCCGACATGGTACTTGCAGATTGCCCCTGTCTCGGCTGCGTCGGACCCCGCTTTCGCCGATCTGCTGGCGGATGCCAAGGTCGCTTCGCAGGAGCGCTTAAAGCGGGAGTTGAATGGGTTCTTGCAGGAACTGTCCCGCTGGCGTCCGGTCGTGATCTTTTGCGACGACTTGCATTGGGCGGATATCTCCACCGTGGACATGCTCTCTTACATTGGCAACCGCAGCGACACGATGCGGGTGCTTCTGGTGGGGTCCTACCGGCCCTCCGACATGCTGCTGGCGAAGCATCCCTTCCTGCAAGTGAGGCGGGAGTTGCAGAGTCGCGGACTCTGTCACGAGATTTCCCTCGCATTCCTTGGGGAAGAAGATGTGGAGAGATACCTGGCGCTGGAGTTTCCCGGCCACAAGCTTCCCCCGTTTCTCGGGTCGCTAGTCCACTCGCGAACGGAAGGCAATCCACTCTTCATGACGGACCTGCTGCGCGATATGCGCGACCGCGCGGTAATCGCCGAGCGGGACGGACATTGGATGCTGGCGCAGCCGGTTCCGGAAGTCGAGAGCGGCCTGCCGGAATCGATCCGGGGCATGATTGAGAGAAAAATTGACAAGCTTGCCGAGAGCGACAAGCATTTGCTTGCGGCGGCCTCCGTGCAAGGGCAGGAATTTGATTCCAGCACGGTCAGCGCTGCTCTCGGGGGCGACGTCAATGAAGTCGAGGAGCGGTTAATGGAGCTGGCCCGGGTGCACGGGCTGGTGCGCTTGCTCGACGAACACGAACTGCCTGACGGCACGTTGACGCAGCGCTTTGCCTTTGTCCACGCCCTTTACCAGAACGCTCTCTATGCCATGCTTCGCGCCCGCCAGAAAGTGTCTCTCAGCGGCGCCATTGGCGAAGCCCTGGCCCGATCGCATGCGGAAAACAGTTCGGAGATCGCTTCCGACCTGGCTTACCTGTTTGAGTCGGCACGGCAATTTGAGAAAGCCGCTGATTACTTTCTCACGACATCCGATCAGGCTGCTTCGGTCTATGCGAATCAGGAAGCGGAGCAACTCGCGCGCCGCGCCATGAGCAACGCGGAGAAACTCAACGGCCCACCCCGGTTTACACGGGTATTTGCGGCGGCGAATCGTCTGGGACAGCTTCATCTCACCTTGTCGCGCCTGGAAGAAGCGGTGTCTGACTTCGACCTTGCCGAGAAGACAGCCGCGGAGATGGGAGACGCCGACGCGCAAGTCACCGCCATTTGTTCCAGCGCCACGGCTCGTTTCAATCTGCGGCGCATCGAAGAGACACGCCAGAGCGCCCAGCGAGCCTTGGAGATTGCCAAAGCGGCCGGCTCGGAAAAAGGTGTCGCTTCGGCGGAGCTTGTGCTGGGACTCGTGGACATGGGCCTCGGTGAAATCGCCGGCGCGCACGAAAGTTTCGGCCGCTCCGTTCCCGTGCTGCGCGAGAAGGGCGCACCCCTGCATGCCCTGGAAGCGATCGGCTTCTCGGGCCTGCTTCACGCCTGGCAGCTGGACTATACCCAGGCGGGCCATGCAGTGAACTGGACTCTCCAGAAGGCGCGCCAAGTCGGCGCACCCTACCACATCATCATGAATCTATTTGTGCGGGGGATGGCGCTCTTCAACGAAGGGCGGCTGGGCGAAGGTCTGCAAGACCTGGAAGAGGGCATGCGGTTGGCGGAACTCACGAACGAGCGCTACTGGCTGTCGCGATATCCGAACACGCTGGCCTGGGCTTATCAGGAATTGCAGGAGCCCGAGAAAGCGTTGCAGCTCAATCTCGAAGGTGCCGCCATCGCCCGCGAAAATCGCTACGGCAAGCCCGAAGCGCAGTCTCACGTGAATTTGGGTCAACTCTATTTGAGCCTGGGCGAACACGAGAGGGCGCTGGAGCATCTGCTGCGGGCGGAGCAGATCTTCGAGCAGGATGTCTGGTTCCGGTGGCGGTATTACATCCGTTTGAAAACAGCGATGGCTTCGTTTTGGTTGGCGCGAGGTGACACGAAAAAAGCCGCGGCTTACGCCGCCGAATCGCTGCGGTTTTCCGAGCCCCGGCAAGCCCGGAAGCACATGGCCTGGGCGCACAAGGTTCTGGGTGATATTGCCGTCAGGGAGGAACGGTTCGATGATGGCCGCCGCGAATACACGGCGGGTCTGGAAGTGTTAAAACATCACCACTGTCCTATCATCGAGTGGAAGATATACGTCGCAGCGGCCGGGATGGCCAGCTCCTACGGGAATGCCCCTCTGGCCGAGCAATATCTTGGACGCAGCCGCATGTTGGTTCGCACCCTCGCGAACTCCATCGCCGAGGAGAAGGTTCGTACGCAATTTCTGCGATCCGAGGTGATTCGCCCGATCTCTCCCTAGCACCGTCAATCACTAATCGGAGACGACATACCTGGCTGTCATTCAGGCCTGCAATCACGAGTGCTATCCTAGTACTGATAAAGTGAAGCCAACGCGTTTTCGCGTTGTTCCTTCCATAGGCAGCAGCCGTATCTGAAACAAAAACCGTCTGTTATGAGTCAAGGAGGCGGTGCAGACAGATTGCGAACAGCGGAATCGGCCCGGTCGCTTCATGAGAGGGCCGAGTCATTCCGCCGTTAAGCAGGAAATGGCCCGGAAATCCGTAACTCCGCATTTCCTCGCACGCAATTTCTGGACAAAACGATGGTGGCAGGCCGACCGGTCATTTTTGGCGAGGTGCTCTTCGACTGTTTCGAAGAAGAGATTACTCTGGGTGGCGCGCCCTTCAATGTCGCCTGGCACCTCCAGGGCTTTGGCCTGAACCCACTGTTCATCAGCAGAGTCGGCAAAGACGAACTGGGCGATCGAGTGCTGGCGTCGATGCAACGCTGGGGCATGGACGCCAGCGGCTTGCAGCGCGATACCGATCGGCCGACCGGCCGAGTCGAAGTCAAGGTCGAGGCCGGGCAACCGTGCTACGACATCCTTCCCGATCAAGCCTACGATTTCATCGACCACCGCGCCGTCAACATAGTCCGTGAGCACGGAAATCTTGCTCAGCTTTATCACGGAACACTGGCGCTGCGGAACGAAGTCTCCGACGCCACCTTGCGCGCAATACGCGACACGAGCCAGTTGCCGGTTCTTGTCGACGTGAACCTGCGGCCTCCCTGGTGGGATCTCTCGAAGATTGGGGAGGTGTTACCGGGAACAGCTTGTATCAAGCTCAACGAGGACGAGCTGCGGCTGCTCGATCGGCGCTTTCCCGAGAGCGATTCCCCCACACGCGCCGCGCAGTTCAAAGAGGCGCACGACGCCGGCGTTGTTCTCGTCACACAAGGAGAGGATGGCGCATTGGCGGTTACTCCTAACGGGCTGTGCAGCACCGGCGCTCACCCTGTCGATAAGTTGGTGGATACGGTCGGGGCCGGAGACGCATTCAGCGCTGTGGCGATCGCCGGCATCCTGAAACGCTGGCCCTGGGAAACGACGCTGGACCGGGCAGCGGCCTTTGCGGCCTGGGTCTGCGGGTATCAGGGCGCCATTCGCGAGGATCGCGCCTTCTATGAAAAGGTTCTGAAGGAGTGGCGCATTGGCTGAAAGCGACGGCCTCTATATCGCCCTGGTCAGCTTGCACGGGCTGATTCGGGGAAAGGAACTGGAGTTGGGCCGTGACGCCGACACAGGCGGGCAGATCAAATACGTTGTCGAGCTGGCCCTGGCGCTGGCAGACCATCCGGACGTATGGCGCGTCGATTTGTTGACTCGCCTGGTCGAGGATCCCAAAGTGTCCAAGGACTACGCGCAACCGCGAGAACAACTCGCCGCAAAGGCGTTTATCGTGCGAATTCCTTTCGGTCCCCGGCGGTATTTGCGGAAAGAGGTTCTGTGGCCCCACCTCGACGAATTTATCGACATGGCGCCGCAGTACTTTCACGAAGTCGGCCGGGCGCCCGACTTGATTCATGGCCACTATGCCGACGCGGGACTGGCCGGCGCGCGCCTGGCGACGTTATTGGGAGTTCCCTTGGCTTTTACGGGCCACTCACTGGGCCGCGAGAAGCTGCGCCGCCTTAAGGAAAGCGGTCTAGACTCGGAAACCATAGAATCCCGCTACAACGTCAACCAGCGCGTCGAAGCTGAGGAACGCGCCCTTTCAACCGCCCGGCTTGTGGTCGCGAGCACGCAGCAGGAGCTGGAAACGCAGTATGCGCAATATGAGAACTACCGCGCGAAAAGCGTGGTCGTGATTCCGCCTGGTGTTGACGTCTTGCGCTTCCGGAGGCCTAAACGCGGAGACCCTAATCCGCCGGTTAGGGAAACGGTGGCGCGCTTTCTGCGGGATCCCGACAAGCCTTGGATCCTGGCCGTGCAGCGGCCCGATGAACGCAAGAACCTTCGGACGCTCATCGAGGCGTACGGCACGAATGAAAAGCTGCGGGAAAAAGCGAACCTCGTTATCGTCGCCGGCTCACGGGAGGACATTCACGAAATGGATAAAGGCACGCGGCGCGTGCTGAACCGGATGCTCTATCTGGTGGATCTCTACAACCTGTACGGCCAGGCCGCCTATCCGAAACGGCATGACCCCGAGGACGTCCCGGATCTTTATCGCTTGGCGGCGCAGACCCGCGGCGTCTTCGTTAACCCGGCTCTCACCGAACCCTTCGGATTGACGCTGATCGAGGCGGCCGCCAGCGGGCTTCCCGTGGTTGCCACTTTTGATGGCGGCCCTAAGGACATTGTGGCGCGTTGCAAGAATGGTCTGTTAATCGACCCCGTCGATCCGAAGGGAATGGGCGTCGCCTTACTGGCGGCTCTGAGCAGCAAGAGCCGCTGGCGCAAATGGTCGCAAAGCGGCTATCGCGCCGCCCGCCGGGAGTACACTTGGTCCGCGCACGTGCAAAAGTACCTTCGCGCCGTGCACGCAGCCGCCAAGAGCGCGCGTGACCGCCGTTTCCCCCAGGCCAAGATTCGGCTGCCCAGCGTCGATCGAATGCTGGTTTGCGACGTTGACGACACTTTGACGGGCGACCGGAAGGCGCTCGCCGAGTTCGCTGGGGAGTTTCAGAAAAACCGCGCCAAGACCGCTTTCGGCGTCGCCACCGGCCGCGGA
>Ga0187893_10002974_pt1 | contig 35625 bp, 19 predicted proteins | sample MA1701074metaG_FD_139574 | JGI IMG/M metagenome (GOLD analysis project Ga0187893, IMG submission 139574) | White microbial mat communities from a basaltic lava cave in the Kipuka Kanohina Cave System on the Island of Hawaii, USA - MA170107-4 metaG ...
CGGCCGCGGTGCGCCGCAAGTTGGCGTCGTCGAACAGTGTCAGCGAACCTTTGAGGGTGTGTGCTGCCTGCTGAAGGGCGGGGGCATCCCGGTTCCGCGCCGCGCGCCGCATATCCTCGAGAATAGGCGGCGTACTTTCGACAAACAGGGCGATCAACCGGCGCAATGCTGCCTTGTCGTCACCAAAGGATTGGAGCAGTCGGGCCGGATCGAACGACACGAGAAGGTCCGTCGTGGTGCGCCGGGCTGCGGGCGCGAGCCGTTCGATGGTATGAACCAAATCGTCGAGTTGCAGCGGTTTGGTCAGGTAATCGTCCATCCCGGCCGCCAGACCCTGCTCGCGGTCGCCCTTCATGGCATGGGCAGTCAGGCCAATGATGGGGACGCGCCGGTCGGTGCCTTGCTCCTGGCGGCGGATCTGGGCAGTGGCTTCCAGTCCGTCGAGGATCGGCATCTGCACGTCCATCAGGATGAGATCAAAGACACTCTTCTTCCAGGAATCCAGGACCTCTTCGCCATTCCACACCGCTACGACCGAGTGCCCCAGCTTTTGCAAAATTGTCGTCGCCAGCTCACGGTTCACGGAATTGTCTTCGGCGAGCAGCACCCGCAGCGGGGAAATGCGGCGCGCCGCTTCGAGCGGCGCGAACAGCGGCGTTTCCGCCGCCGCGCTTCCGTCCGCCGGGCGCAATAGCACGTTTAGCAGTTCGGACTGGCCGACGGGTTTGATTAGATATTTTCCGATGCCGGCGGCCCGGCACCGGTTGATTTCCTCCGAACGGTTCATCGAGGAAAGCATCATGATGATGGAAGGCGCCGCCTTGGGCCTGGTATTGATTTCGTGCGCCAGGCTGAAACTGTCGGCGTCCGGCATCGAGGCATCCAGCAGCAGGCAGCGGAACGACGTTTTGGCGTCTGCGGCAGCTCGCAGCGCGGCCTCGGCCTCGGCCACGCTGGCTGCGGCCTGTGGAATCATCCGCCAGTTGGCCAGCATTTCGCAAAGGACTCGCCGGCTTGTCGCGTTGTCGTCCACCACGAGCACCCGCTCTCCGCCGAGAGTTTGTTCCGCAGGCGTTGGGCCTGGAAGGGTCGCCCCATCCAGACATCCGAAGACCGCGGTGAAATGAAAAGTGCTGCCCTGGCGCTGTTCACTCTCCACCCAAATCTCGCCGCCCATCAACTGGCAGAGGCGCGCGGCAATCGTCAGACCCAGTCCCGTGCCACCGTAACGCCGCGTGATCGAAGCGTCTGCCTGAGTGAAGGCTTCGAAGATGGCCTTTTGCTTCTCGGGAGCCACGCCGATACCGGTGTCGCGGACCCGGAAGTGCAACACGCATTGCGCCTGTAGCTGCGGAGAGGAGGGGTCCATGTTGGCGGTCTTAAGGAAGTGCGCCGTCTTGGTTCCAGCCAGTGTAACGTCCACCGCCACTTCACCCTCTTCAGTGAACTTGAGCGCGTTGCTCACGAGATTGTTCAAAATCTGGCGCAGCCGGCCCGCGTCGCCGCCCAGCGAGTCGGGCACGTCGGGATGGACACGCAAGGTCAGTTCCAATCCTTTCTCCGCTGCGCGCAGGCTGAACGTCTTGAGTCCAAGGCCCAGCGCGTCGCGGAGCTGGAACGGCTCCGGATGCAATTCGAGTTTGCCGGCTTCGATCTTGGAGAAATCCAGGACATCATTTAGGATCGTGAGCAGATCCACTGCGGAATTCCGGGCACCTGCCAGGTAACTGCGTTGTTCACGGGTCAGTTCGGTGCCAAGCGCCAGTTCGATCATGCCCATGACGGCGTTCATGGGCGTCCGGATTTCGTGGCTCATGTTCGCCAGAAACTCGCCCTTCGCCCGACTGGCCGATTCGGCAGCCTGCCGTGCCTGCTGCAACTGCGCCTGGGCGCGCTTGCGTTCGGTGATGTCGCTGGCGATGCCCATGAAGCCGAGAATCACGCTGCGCTCGTCACGGACGGGAGTAACGGACAGAAGCACCGGCAATCGCGTTCCGTTCTTGCGCACGTAGGTCCACTCGTGTTCGTCCGCCAGACCAAGACGCGCCTTGGCCACGAAGACCTCGAAGTCCGGGCTGACGGGCCGGCCCAGCTCGACCGACAGTTCCTTCGCGCGCCGCTCCACTTCCGTCCAATCGTGGATGAGAATCGATGTTGGACGGCCCATGACTTCGGCGGCCTTGTAGCCGGTCATCCGCTCGGCGGCGGAGTTGAAAATTCGGATGAGGCCCTCGGCGGAAGTGGAGATGACGGCGTACCCCGCGCTATCGAGGATGGCCCGTTGCAGGGCGCTGGTTGCCCGCAGGATTTCCTCCGCGCGCTTGCGTTCGGTGATGTCCTCGGTGATGCCAACGAAATGATTGACGATGCCGTGCTCGTCGCGCACCGGCGAGATGCTCAGTTCGTTCCAAAAGAGCGAGCCATTTCTGCGGTAGCTGCGCAAGACCACCTGACATTCCTCGCCGGCAATCATTGCCTGTTGAAGCTTGAGCAGATCGGGTTGATTCAGGTCTTCGCGCATGAGGAACATCGGATCCCGCCCCATCAACTCTTCCGCGCCATAGCCCGTGATTTTTTCCAGCGCCGGATTGGCGTAGATGATGGGATTGTGCGGGGCCGAGGAGTCGGTGATGAAGATGCCGTTGCTGGAAGAGATGACGGCGCGTTCCTGGATATGGAACTTCTCGGTCATCTCGTGTGCCAGTCCCAATGCCCGCTGCCGTGTTGAAGCCAGGGAGCGCGTGATGCCGAATAGCAGAAAGCTGATGCAGATGCCGCCGAAGGTCAGCAAGCGCGGTTCGGTGTAATCGGTGACCGCGTCGAACGCCGGGCGCGTGCTGAAATGCAGTAACCACGTCCGTTGTGCGACGAACAGCGGGATCGGCTCGGATGTTTGGAACGCGCCGGTTTTGGCTCCCAACGCCTCCAGGCCGCCGTCGTTATTGTAGAGCAAGCCAGGCGCGCTGGGCCGGCCCCCTTCGAAAATCTCGAAATCGATCTCCGGCTTTGGGCGATCCAGCAGTCCGTCCATCAACTCCTCCATCACCAGCGCCGCGAAGGCCCAGCCTTGAAGCGCAGCACGGCGCTCGGCCTCGGTAGCTACGGCCCCTTCCCGATATACCGGCGCGAGCAGGAGGACGGCAGGCGGATTTTCATCGGTCTGACGCCATTTGGTCCTGGGGGTGAGGGCGGACTTGCGTTTGTCGCGCGCCAATTCCGCCGCCTCGCGCAGGCGAGGGTCGGAGGCGATGTTCCACCCCCGCGCGGGCGAATTGTCCGGGATCGGCGCCACATACTGAATCACATAATGTGGCGAAGCTGCGTCACCTGCGCTTGTGCCGGAAACGGTAAAGTCCGGCGCGCCATCCGCGCGGTTGCTGGCGACGAAGGAATCCAACTGGCCGGGTGGAACATTGGCGATGAAGCCCAGTGCGCGGATGCCCGGAGATTGATTGGTCAAATCGAGACTATCGACGTAACGGTGCCATTCGCCACGCGAGACAAACTCACTGGCGGCAAACAGGCCCGCTGCTCCGTCGAGCACCTGCTCGCAGCTTTGCATTCGGCCCAGGATGGCATTGGTGACTTGCTGGATTTGGAGGTGGAAGCGTTCACGACCACGCTGTTTGACCTGCTGCAGGGCCACCTGCCGGGCAATCAGCGTAACGAGGAGACAGAGGGCAAGCACTACCCAGGCTACGCCGGGCCGCGCGAGAACGCGGAGGGAGGTGGCCGTCCCCATGCCCGCGTATTCCGGCGGTATGTTTCGCGTAACCCCGTTCATCCGACGCGCTGGTTTGATTTCAGTTCCGGCTTGGGCTCATCGTCTGCGTAAAAGACTGCCTCCACTTATAGCGCTTTGACAGGCGAAAATGGTTGCGGCTCGCTACTCCTACGTCTTGCCAGTTTAGCGGAGTAAGAATGAAGAAACGGAGGAAGCGAAGCGGAAGCGCAACTGGCACTCTGCGAGACAACATCGCGCGGGTTGCAGGGAATGGGGTCTCGAAAAGCGCGCTGCTCTCAGACTAAGCCGCCTTCCATGGCCGCCAAAACACACCCGCAATCCGCGCTGACGTCAAAGCACCGGCTCGGACAACGGCGGGCTCACATAGCGATGCCCGGCCAATGCGGCCCGCACCGCCGGGACCAAGTGGCTCCCGCACGCCGTCTTGAGCACAAAAGCGTTCGCGCCGCATCGAAAGGCACCGGCCACGTACGGCTCATCGCCGTTGACCGACACCACCACGATGCGCGTGGCCGGAAAACTCAACCGGATGCGGCGCGCCACTTCCAGTCCGTTCATGCCCGGCATCATCAAATCCGTTACCAGCAGGTCCGGCTGCAACTGTTTGACGAGACTCAGGGTTTCCAAGCCGTTGTCAGTCTCGCCCACCAGATCGAAGTCCGCCTGCTGGTTCAAAATCTTCTTCAAGCTCTGCCGCACCACGGGATGATCGTCCGCCAGCACGATGCGGTGCATGGCAAGAGATTCGCGACGCACCAAAACCGCTGCTGGTTCGGTCAACTCGGCTGTTTCGCTGGCGGGTTCCAGCACGGACAGGCCCTGGTCCGGCAACATTGCGGCACATTCCACCAGATCGCCGGCCGTCGCGCGGCAGGGCCGGAACGAACTCACAACCATCGGGTGAGCGTAAGTCGGGTGCAATTGGAAGGCTTTCACAGCAGGCATGGGTTGGCGCTTAGGGATGGGAAGCCGCTGGCTCCGTCATTTCAAATTCGATTCTGAACCTGGCCGGATCATCCGCCGCCCCGACGGCTTCAATGCTTTCCCAGTCCGCCAGGGTTGCCACTGGCTGTTCCACGCCGGCGTCGCGGACGGTCAATGCAAACGTCTCCTCTTCCCACGCGCTGATCGGCACGCGGGTCACCAGCGGCTGCTCATTCCGATCTTCGCCGGCAGGTGATGAAGGTGTGGCCTTCATGTTGGGCGCAACGTATGACCGCCTCAACGCCTTCGCCATGCGTACCTGATGGTATTCCTCCCGGCCAAGATGCGTATTCCCTCGCGCCTCGAATCCTGAACCGCAAAGCGGCGCCCAGTCGTGTTTCTACTCGCCCTTACATTGAGTCACGCCGAGATAATCTTTCGGCGGATGGCGAAGCGCACGAGGTCCGTCTGTGAGCGCAGGCCGAGCTTGCGCATCAAATTTGCTCGGTGTGTCTCTGCGGTGCGCGGGCTGATGAAGAGCGCGGCCGCGATCTCCGCGCTGGTCTTGCCTTCGGCGGCCTGGTGAAGCACGAGACGCTCGCGGTTGGTCAGCGTTTCGTACACGTCCAATTCCGATTCCCCTGGATGCTCCACGTATCCCGTCAGCGCCCGTTCGGCGAGTATCGGGCTGAGATAGCGGCGGCCGGCCGCGGCGGTGCGCACTGCCTGCACCAGGTCCGCCGCCGTGCAATCCTTGAGGACATACCCCGAAGCCCCATTGCGAAGCGCTTCCATTACGTACGGCTCGTCGGCATGCATGGAGAGAATAATCACGCGAGTGTCCGGTTGCTCTTTGCGCACCTGGCGCGTCACTTCAAGGCCGTGCAATCGCGGAATCATCAGGTCGAGCAAGAGGACGTTGGGTTTCTTTTCCTCGACCAGTTTCACCGCCTCCAGTCCGTCGGCCGCTTCGCCAACCAGCTTGAAGTCCTGCTCGGCGGACAGCACCAGCTTGAAACCCTGTCGCACCACATGGTGATCTTCGGCCAGCGCGATGGTGATCATATTCCGCCTCCCGCTTCCACGGTCCGCGATAGCGGCAATTCCACGGTCAGACAGGTGCCCTCGCCCGGTGCGGATTCAAGTATGAATTCGCCCCCCAACAATTCCGCGCGTTCTTTCATTCCGGATAATCCCGATGACGTTCCTCGTTTCAATGCAGCCATTCCGTCGAACCCCGCGCCGGCGTCGCGCACTTGCAGCCCCGCCTGATCGACGTTGGCCCAAAGCCGGACGGAAAGTTCTTTGACGCGGGCATGGCGGGCCGCGTTGGTCAGCGCTTCCTGCACGATGCGGAAGATGGCGGTCTCCAGGCGTGCTGGCAACCGTTCGGGCATTGGGGTGTGTTTGAACTGCACGCGAATGCCCGTCTGTTTGAAATATCGCTTGAAATGCCAGTCCAGCGCCGTGAGCAAGCCGAGATCGTCGAGCATTTGTGGGCGAAGGCTGATTGACAGTTGGCGCACGCGTTCCATCAGGTCGTTGATCAATGTCAGCGCTTCGTCGAGCGCCGACTGCCCGGCAGCGTTCACGGGCCGCAGCGAAGTTTCCAGCACCAGCTTCAGACCGGTCACCATCTGGCCGATCTCGTCATGGAGTTCTCGCGCCACGAACCGTCGTTCAGCCTCCTGCACATCCACCAGCCGTTGCGAGAGGGCCTTGAGGGCGGCGTTGGCGCACGACAATTCTTCGGTTCGCTCCGCCACGCGTTTTTCCAGTTCATCGTGCGCCTTGCGCAAGGCCGACTCGGCCCGCTTGATGCGCAGCATCGCCTGCACCCGGGCGACCAACTCGCGGTTCTCGATGGGCCGGGCGATGTAACCATCCGCGCCGGCTTCCAGCCCCGTGACCTGGCTGTCAGGAGACGTTTCGATCGACGAAAGCAACACAACAAACAACTGGCTGGTTTCGGCGTTGGCTTTGATCTGTCGGCACAACTCGACGCCATTGATGTCGGGCAGCATCACATCCAGCAGCACCAGGTCGGGCGTTTCCGTCCGCGCCAGGGCCAGTCCCTCCTTGCCCGTCGTGGCTTCGACCACCGTGAAACCTTCCGACTTGAGCAAATGCGCCATCGCGAACAACACCACCGGGTTGTCGTCCACAATGAGAATCTTCGCTGGCTGGCTCATGAATGCCGTCGTCTGAGGCGGCCCGCGAGGCGATTTCTATCGTAAGCCCCGCGTTGCTCGCCGACACACCGAGGAAAGTATGTCCCCGCTGGGAGCAGACGCAAGCCGGCAAGTAGGCAGCCGTGGAACGGAAGCATCCTTCCAATCGTGGCTGGTAGTGCAGGTCACGCTGAGCGCGGCCTGCCAATACCGGCGCGCTTGGAGAGACGCGCAGATGCGGCCGGTGACGGCGAAAACTCCACAGGGGACTTGTCTTTTGCCTGCTCCACCATAAAGTGAGCGCATGAAGAACGACGTGGTCCCGGTGGACATTCGCGGCATCCTGCCAGCGAACAGCGGTTGCGCCATCTTCGTGGGCAACGACGAAAAAGTCTTCGTCATCCAGGTCGAGCACAACATGGGCGCGGTCATCGGCATGTTCCTGCGGGACACTCCGAAGGAACGCCCGCTCACTCACGACCTGATTGCCAGCATCTTCAAAGGCTTCAATATCTCCGTCGAGCGCGCGGTCATCACGGAATTGAAGAATTCGACCTACTTCGCCCGGCTCGTTCTCCAGCAGCAAAACGAACTCGGCCGGAAGATTCTCGAAATCGACGCCCGCCCGAGCGACTGCCTCGCGCTTGTCACCGCGCAAAAGCGCCCCCTCTTCGTCTCCTCGTCCCTTTTCGGCCAGGTGGAAGACATGTCCAAGTGGCTGGAGGAAATTAACGAGAACGGCGGCAGCGAGACTGAATAACGCCCATGGCCCGGGCTGCCGCTACTGTCAGCGCCTCTGCTCCCGTCTGCCTTGTTTACGGTGATGACGACTATGCCGTCAAACAACGCGCCCGCCAGCTCTATCAGCAATGGTCCGCGGAAATCGGCGGCATGGACCACGAAATCATTGATGCCCAGGTCGCCAATGGCGGCGAGGCATTGAAGTCCATTGGCCGTTTGCGCGAAGCCCTCCAAACGCTGCCGTTCTTTGGCGGCGGCAAGGTCGTCTGGCTCCAGAACTGCAACTTCCTCGGCATGGACCGGACGTCGCAGTCCCAGGCTGTCACTGAAACAGTGGGCGAGCTGGCGCAGGAAATAAAGGACTTCGACTGGCGCAACGTGCGCCTGTTGATTAGCGCTGGCGATCTCGACAAACGCCGGACGTTTTACAAGACCATCGAGAAGATCGGCGCGGTGGAAAGTTTTGCGGCCTGGTCGCTGGGAGACAAGGACTGGGCTGGCGAGGCAGAGATGGCGGCGCGCAAGGAGCTTCGCGCCCGCAAAAAGGAAATCAGCGAGGAAGCGCTGTCTGAATTGGTTCAGGCCGTCGGTCCGCACCGCCAGCAACTCGCCAGCGAATTGGAGAAACTCTCGCTCTATGTCGGCGACCGCCCGAACATCGAAGCGGCGGATGTCAAAGCCATCGTGTCGCACAACAAGCTGGCGCGCGCCTTCGCCGTCGCCGAAGCGCTCGGCGATCGCGACCTGCCACGAGTCCTGCGCACGCTCGATGAGGAGCTTTGGGACATGAAATTCGACAAGGACAAGTCCGAGATTGGCCTCCTCTACGGCATCATCAGCAAAGTCCGCGCGATGGTGCTGATGAAGGAAGTCATTCGCGAAGGCTGGCTGAAGGCCGAACGGGACTACTTCCGCTTCAAGAGCCAGCTCGAGAATCTGCCCACCGCGAAGCTGCCGACCGACAAAAAATTCAATCCACGCGCCCTCCACCCGTTCGTGGCGCACAAGGCCATGCTCCAATGTGGCAATTACACCAGCGACGAACTGATCCGCGCGATGGGCTTGCTGCTCGACTGCAATCAGCGCCTTGTCTCCCGCAGCCTGGACGAAGCGCTTGTGCTCCAACAGACGCTGGTCGAGATCGTCCGCGGCAACGCGGACCGTTTGCCCGCTGGACGGCGTGCTTGATCGGCCTGCCAAAGGTCTTGTTCAAGGCCTGGATTCGGCCTGACTTCCTCTCCCCGTTTCCTCTCGTTGAACTTGCTTTGAATCCCTCGCCGCTCGCGCTACAACACGCCCGGTGAACTCCGTCACGCGAGTTGCACGTCCGCCGGCCAAACCGCTGCTCATCTTCGACGGCGATTGCACATTTTGCCGCCGCTGGATCGCGCGCTGGCAACAGACCACCGGCGAGCGCGTCGATTACGTGCCGCTGCAAAGTGACACCATCGCGACGCAGTTCCCCGAACTCTCCCGCGAGCAACTCGAATCCGCCGTTCATCTCGTCGAACCAGATGGCCGTGTGACGCGCGCCGCCGAAGCCGTCTTCCGTTCGCTCGCCACGGCGCGCCGTTGGCCGCTATGGCTGTATGAAAACGTCTCTGGCTTCGCGCCGCTCAGTGAATTCGCCTATCGGATCGTCGCGCGTAACCGCGGTTTCTTTTCCTGGATCACCCGCTGGCTGTGGGGCGGGCACGTCGAGCAACCCACGCACTTTCTGGTGCGCCGGCTGTTCCTGTTGTTGCTCGGCGTCACCTATCTCGTCGCCTTTCTCTCGCTTAACGCTCAACTCCCTGGCCTCATCGGCAGCAACGGCATCGTCCCCGCCCGCCAGGTCATGCGCGCGGTCGAAAAGAATACCGCTGGCCTCGGGATCGACCGCTTCCGCGTCGCTCCCACGCTCTGCTGGTTCAGCACGGACGACGGCTTCCTGCGCGGGCTGTGTGTGGCGGGCCTGGCGCTCTCGGCATTGGTCATCCTCGGCATCGCGCCCGCGCCGTGTCTGTTCCTGCTCTGGCTCGTTTACCTCTCACTCGCGCAGGTGAGCACCGTGTTTCTCGGCTACCAGTGGGACAATCTCCTGCTGGAAACCGGCTTCCTCGCCATCTTCTTCGCGCCGCTGCGGCTCTGGCCGAACCTCGCCCGCGAAGCCCCGCCGCCGCGCATTGTGCTCTGGCTGCTGCGCTGGCTGCTGTTCCGACTGATGTTCGCCAGCGGCATGGTGAAGCTCCTGAGCGGCGACATCACCTGGCACAATCTCACCGCGCTCACCGTTCATTACGAAACCCAGCCGTTGCCAACCGCGCTGGCGTGGTACGCGCACAACCTTCCGCTCTGGTTTCACAAAGCCTCTTGCGCTGGGATGTTTGTCGTTGAACTGGCGGTACCCTTCCTCACCTTTTTGCCACGCCGTCCAAGATTGCTGGCGTTCTGGATCTTCGCGCTGCTCATGCTGGGGATTGCGCTTACGGGCAACTACACTTTCTTCAATCTCCTCACGGTAGCTCTCTGCATGATACTGCTGGACGATTTCGCGCTCGTTCCATTCGCTCCGCAGAAATGGTTGGAGCGCGTCGGTGCAGGACCGCGCCCATCATGGTCGCGTATGCCGCCGCGTTTTCTTCAATGGGCGCGCGCCGCGGTGCTTACGGTGCTCGCCGCCGTCGTGCTCGGTGTGACCTTCGTCGAAATGCTGGGCATGATGCACGTGCGCTGGTCCGCCGAACATCCACTCGTCAAACTTTACCAATGGGCCGCCCCCTTCCGCAGTATCAACGGCTACGGCCTGTTCGCTGTCATGACTACCTCGCGCCCGGAGATCATCGTCGAAGGCAGCCACGATGGGCAGACCTGGCTGGCCTATGAGTTTCGCCACAAGCCCGGCGACCTGCGCCGCCGCCCGACGTTTGTCGCACCGCATCAGCCTCGTCTGGACTGGCAGATGTGGTTCGCCGCGCTGGGCGAGGTGCGCGGCAATCCGTGGTTCGTGAACTTCTGTTTTCGCCTGCTGCAAGGCCAGCCCGACGTGCTCGCGCTAATCGAGAAAAACCCGTTCCCGGAGCGGCCACCCAGATTCATCCGTGCCCGCACCTATGACTACCATTTCACGACGCCCGACGAGCGCGGGAAGGACGGCGTATGGTGGCGTCGTGATTACAAAGGCGAATACTGTCCGCCGCTTTCTTTGCAGAATTTCGCGCGTTAGATATGACGACGATCCTCACCTTGGAGTTTCGCACGCGTCAGCAATGGCGTGGCTGGCTGGGCAGGCATCATGCGTCGACTCCGGGGGTCTGGCTGGTGTTTCACAAGGATCATACGGGAGTGAAATCAATTCCTTATGAAGACTCGGTTCGCGAGGCGTTGTGCTTCGGATGGATCGACAGTCTCATCAAACGGCTTGATGACGATCGCTACGCCCGCAAGTTCACGCCGCGCAAGCCCGCCAGCAAGTGGTCGGACAGCAATCGTAAACGCTGGGCGGAACTCAAGGCCGCCGGCCTGCTCATGCCGTCCGGCATCGCGGCGGCGCCAACCGAGAACACTTACGCACCGCGCCCGTCAATCCCTGAGCTGCCGGCCTACCTGGCCAAGGCACTGAAAGCGACCCCGAAAGCAGGGAGATTCTTTCAAGAACTGGCGCCAGGCTATCGGCGTCGTTTTGTCGGCTGGATCCACTTGGCCAGGCGACCCGAAACGCGGCAGCGGCGCATCCGCGAATCGCTGGCGCTGTTAGCGGCCGGAAAAAAGCTGGGCCTGAAGTAAAGCAAGAACGGCAATGAACTCCAAAGTTCTCACTCCACGGGCCGGGCCGCCTGGCGATCCGCAGGCGTATCGTTACTTTCTGATCAACGGCTGCGTCCATGCCACCTCGGTTTCGTTCGTCCCGAAGGCGTTTGGTTTGGGCTTGGATGAAGTGACCTTGGCGCGCACGTAAAGTTCGTCGCCTTGCAGCGTGTAGCTGGCGCGAGGGCCTTCCGCTACGGCGAACACCGAACCGATTTGTTCGCTGTACCGGCGAGTGACGGCGTAAATGCTGTTCGTGGGGCGTGGCCCCGGCGTGCTGGTGGGATCAAATCCTTCCAGCGTGCCGATGAATTCAGTCTTGTAGGTCACGCCCGCCTCGGCCTCGATGTCCAGCGACAACTCGCGGCCTTCGCGCCTCACGTTCCTCAATCGAACGCCCGTCGAAGCATAAAAATCCCCGGCCTCCATCGCCTCGACGATGGCGTTCGCCCGCAGCTCCCGCGCCCGCACCATCACCCAACCGCGGCCCGGATTGCTGTTCGCGCGCTTGAACTGGTGATAATGGTGTGAATCGTCCACCGCCAGGCCGAAGAGCGGGCCAAGTTTCAAACGCGACAACCGGAACGTGAGCACAATGTCCCACATGCGCTCAATGCTCGCGTGATGTTCGTCGCCGTCGTTGTGGATGGCCGGATGCCCATTGTACACCTCGAAGAATTGTTCGCCGCGCACCGGCATCAGGTCCTCCGCCGTGATGGCCCAGCCGAAGTTTGGATGGTTAACGTGGGGAAACATCGGCTGGCCCGTGCGCCGCCGCTGCGCCAGCACCGCGTTCACATTGCGCTGGATCACTTCGGTCACGTTCGATCCTCCTTGCTTCTTAATCTCATCGCGCAGGTTCGTGGCGTTGATGTGAATGGGCAGCAGCTTGTAGGCGTCCGAGATTTCCTCGCTTGGGATAAGCAAGAAGCGGTCGCGTTCATTGAGCAGCCTTCCGAACTCCTTCAGCGTCTTCAGCCGCACCTGACGCACCTCCTGCAGCGAACGTTCCTCCACCCACTGCGCGCCAAACCGTTCTTGATACTTCGCCAGGGCGGCCAGCCGTGCGCGGTTCGTTACGGTCAACCAGCGCTCACCCTTCTGCATCACGTTGTGGTCGGACAACGCAAGAAAATGGTAGCCGTTGGTTTTGTACCAATCGGCGATGCTCTCCGGAAAATCGTCGCCATCGCTCCAGAAGGAGTGGGTGTGCAGGTTGCCCTTCCACCAGCGCAGCGACTCGCGCGGCGCCGGCTGGGCGGCGGGCAGGGAACAAGCCAGCAAGAACAAAACAACGTACGGCAAATGGGAACGAAGCTCCGTCAGGAGCCAAATGTTTATAGAAAGCTGCTGGAATGACTTCCCCAAGCTCCGTAGGAGCGGAATGTCATTCTGCCGTTGACCGCGGCGATTACATTTCGCTCCTACGGAGCTTGGTACTCTTCTCATCACGATTACTATAAATATCTCGCTCCTATGGAGCTAACACATTGGGAGGCACCTGAAAATCGCCTACCCTTCCATCGCCTTCGGTGGGCCGAGCACAATGCCGGCGATGATGGCAGCGCGTTGGGATTGGCGGTTTCGCAGGAGGCCAATTGCCTGGCGGATGGCCGGTGAAATCTCTTTCTTCGATTCAAGCTTCGGATGCTTGGTTACCAGATGGTCCACGCGCTGCATGTGTTCGGCCACCCGCGATTCCAATTGGCTGGCCCGCAAAAACGCCTGGGCCGATTGCTCCAGCGACGGCATCCGCACCGGCAGGCCCGTCTCCATGTCGGGATCGACTTGTGGGACGATCACAGGCCGCGGGCGCGGCGCGGCGGCGCGGGGCAACGGCGGCGGTTGCTGAACAACCACGGGCGGGGGTGCTGGACGCGCGGGTTCATCACCTTGCAGAAGCCGGCGCAGTTCCTCCTCCCAGCTTGCGGCCTTGCTCGGCGGCGGCGCGGGCCGTCCCGTGACTGGCCCGGGCGGGCGGCGTCCGGGTGGTTGACCTGGCCAAGGCTCAGGCTTCCGGTTCTGCTCCTGCGCTTCCTGTTTCTTCCTCCACCAACCGTGAAGCATCGAGAGGATGACGACGACCACCAGAAAGATCAGTTGTTCTGCCAGTGCGAATATCATAAAACGATCCTACAATCCGCCGAGGATTTTGGCCTTGAGCGCTTCGTATTCCGAATCCGAAATAAGCTTGGCGTCGAGCATCTGCTTCGCCTGTTGCAGTCGGGCCACGGCGTCATTCGGCGGGCCACCGGGCGATGCAGGCGGCGTCGCGGGGCCGCTCGAAATTTGGACGCCGCCCGACTTCGCGCGCATCTCTTCCAGTTCCCGGACGCGGCGTTTTTCCCGCCACGATTGCTCCTGCCCCTGGCAGAAGCGGTAAACCTGTTGCGCCTCGTCCTTCTGAAGACCCGTGAACTCGAGTTTCCTTTCCCCCGCCGCAGCCCCGGCCAGGTCGGCCATTGATTCAACGGTCAGCGTCAGGTCCGCGCCGAAGACGCCGACACGGATCGCCGCATCCTTAAGGTCCTGCCAGCGCAAGTCCGTCACATCAAAACCGCCGAACAAGCCGCGTCGCAGAGCAAGGAACCGGCCGCTGGTGGCGGCGATGACGGTGCGCCGATGAGTGAGCGCGAAGAGGCGACGCTGCGCTGCCCAGGCATCGAGCGTCTCTCCTTCAATCAGCAGGGCGCGGATGTGCTCAACGGCCTTCTGAAGTCCGGCATCCGGCCGGATCTGCACTATTTGGTTGGGCAGCGGAGCGGGTGTCATGGATTCAACCTAAGTGGCTTTTGGATCGCCAATGCGGCCTCATGATACTGCGGTCGCCGTGAGCGCTTTGCCAGCCAAGGAGACGCTGATACCAGCACCTGCTCGCTTCAACATCACCTACGCCAACCAAGGGTTGTGGAGTCATGGAAAATTCATGTCCTGTTTTTTCTTTCGCGCGGCGTGACGAGAGCCAGTTCCGTAGGAGCGGAATCTTTGTAGAGAAGACCGGCCCACAAAAACCTCAAGCCCCGTAGGGGCGGCATGTTCAAGCCGATGTCGCTCCTACGGAGCTTGAGGTTCCATTTGGCTCGGCGGCTACAAAGATCTCGCCCCGCCGGGGCTGGGCGGCAGACCTTCGAATTTATGTGCAGCCGATCCGTTGACACTAATATCTGCTCAGCGTCACTCATTGCTTCGCCACAGCCCTTTTCATCACGATCTCGTCGTTCGTCATGCCAGCAAACTCATAACCCTCTTTTGCGAGCCCATTCATTGCGACGTTCATATAGAATGATCTTTCATCGACTCGATCAGGGCGGACGACTTTACGCAACTGAGGACCAATGAACTCGACATTGGCCCCTGGTCTGATGAGATGGGTGTTGTCTCGTCCCGCCCAGCGAATGGTAACGTATTCGTACACCTGACCTGGCGCGGTCTCCGCAGCCAGCCCTTGGCCGATACAAAACGGTTCCCACACGACTATAGCCGCGATGATGAGGTAAACGCTGAATTTCATCAGAGTATCAAGGTTTGGTTGTCTTCCGATCTGGTAAATCAATGGAAAAGCCTTCCCGTTTCTGCCGCATGTTGAAAAAGATTCTTTCAGGGATTCTGTCACCTGCGCGGAAGAATCCGTTTGGACTGAATTGTTTGCGCTGAACGAAAAGTTCCGGTTGCTCGGAAGGCGGCGTCGCAACAAACTCGACAATTGGTGCATTGGCCCAGCTACCCAAAAACTCCCCTTGGGGATTTGTTTCGACCGTGTATGTAGTTGGCGTTTTGCCGAGGTAAGCGTTGTTCACTTCCACATGCATTCCCTGTGGATCGGAGTCAATGGCAATGGTTCGCCGTGGTGGCCCTGAAGCACAGCCACTGATAAAGATGGCTACTAGGATAGAAATGCTCAGGTTTCTCATGTTCCGCAATTGGTTGAAACCCTAGGCAAAGTCGAGTTTCCTAAAGCTAGTTTCCCTGTCCCTTCCCCGGCCCGCCGCTGCCGCCGCCGGCGATGCTGTCTCTCATGCCGGTGTCGGCCTGGATGTTTTTCATCTTGTAGTAATCCATTACGCCGAGGTTGCCGGAGCGGAAGGCTTCGGCCATTGCCAGCGGCACCTGGGCCTCGGCTTCGACCACGCGGGCGCGCATCTCCTGCACCTTGGCCAACATTTCCTGCTCCAGCGAGACGGCCATCGCGCGGCGGACTTCGGCCTGGGCCTGGGCGATGAGCTTGTTGGCTTCGGCCTGCTCGGCTTGCAGTTTCGCGCCCACGTTCTCGCCCACGTCCACGTCGGCGATGTCGATGGAGAGGATTTCAAAGGCGGTGTTGCTGTCGAGCGCCTTGTCCAGAACGGTCTTCGAGATGCGGTCGGGATTTTCGAGCACCACCTTGTAGCTGTCCGACGAGCCGATGGTGGTGACGATGCCCTCGCCGACGCGGGCAATGATGGTTTCCTCCGTCGCCCCGCCGACGAAGCGGTCGAGATTGGTGCGGACAGTCACGCGCGCTTTGGCCTTTACGACGATGCCGTCTTTGGCCACGCCATCAATGGTCACACGGCCGGCGGCAGGCGCCGGGCAGTCGATGACCTTGGGGTTGACGGAGGTTTTCACCGCTTCGAGCACGGTCTTGCCGGTGCCCTTGGTGGCGAGGTCGATGGCGCAGGCGCGGTCGAATTCGAGGTGAATACCGGCCTTGCGCGCGGCGATAAGCGCCTGGGTAACCATGACGGCATTGCCGCCGGCCAGATAGTGCGTGGACAAATCGTCGATGGAGATGTTGAGTCCCGATTTGACGGCGGTGATGCGGGTATCGACGATCATTCCGACCGGCACGCTGCGCAGGCGCAGCGCAATCAGTTCCATGAACGTGACCTTCGCGCCCGCCGCCATCGCGCGCAGCCAGACGAAGAAGAAGTTGAAGATGATGATGGCAAAGACGAGGAGGACGAGCGCAACGATGGCGCCGACGATGATCCAGCCAAGGCCAAGCGGGGTTCGTTCGCCTGGGAATTGCGCCAGCAGGAGGGGGAATGAGTTCATGTATTGAGTCCGTTCGAGTTGGTTCGTTGGTTAGCTAGTGTGGTTCGATTCAATCTTCAAGGAAAGAATCTTCTGGCCTGGAGTCCCGGCTTTAACCGGAAAGATGCGACGCCGGCTGAAGCCGGAACTCCAAACTTGCGATTCACCGCGAACCAACCTCCACAATCAGTCGCGAGGAAATAATGCGCTCCCTTCATGCAGTCTTGTTCTCACGCACGACGACACGCATGCCTTCAATGGCGACGACTTTGATGGACGCGCCCTTTTCGATCAGCGGCCCTTCGGTGACGACATCGACGCGGCGGCCATCGATCAGGGCGGTGCCCGACGGGCGAAGCTGCGTAAAGGCAGTGCCGGTTTGGTGAAGAAGCTCCGGTTGCTCCGTATTGATTTCGCCAACGACGTTTTTCGAGATGAACGCGCGTCCGAAGCGGCTTTCAGGAAAGTATTTTGCCCAGACGCAAAATCCGGCGATGACGAATGCGACCGTGCCGAAAAGAATCCAGGTGCCTATGGCGGGGCCAAACTCGACGTAGCCGACGATGACGCCGGCGATCAGGCAGCAACCGCCCACGATGCCGGCGATCATTCCCGGCAGGACGGTTTCAAGAAGCAGGAGAATCGCGCCAGCGAGGAGCAGCGTGATGACCAGTGCCATGCGCGGGAGAATAGGAGCGGGGGGCGAAAGGGGTAAAGCGGAAAACGTAATAACGTAATGTGGAGCGTGTGTTCGCATGGGCTGCAGGGTAGGCGCGTCGTTCCGCGCGCGCCGCCGTTGATTTGGCTGCGGCGCGCCCGGAGGTCGCCGCCCTACCAGTCCTCACGCCACCGGCTGCTGCTTGAGACGGCGCAACTGCGCTTGTTCGTTCAGAATCACGACGGCGTCCGGCTCCAGCAGGTCGGGCTGGGCCAGGCGAAGCTTTAATGCGGCGAGTTGCCGGTCAATGGAATCGTTGCGCAAGAGGCGGACGGTTTCGGTCAGATTGCGTGAAAGGTCGGTGGTGGGCCGGCCTTCGGTCACCGCTTCGGAAATCAGGCTGGCGGCTGCGGCGTCTTCGAGTTGATCCATCAACGCAGGAACGCCGCGCCAGGTTTGGCTCGCGTGGGCTTCCAGGCGCGCGGTCACAATTCGACGCACGACGGGATGTTGAATCCAATTTGCATTGAGATCCTGCGCGACGGCGTTGAGATGTTCATCGTCGCTCAACAGAAACCGGAGCAGCCAGAACTCCCGCTCGGAAGGCGGCGATTGCTCTGCTTCCGCCTCGGGCAGCGGCTCCGCCGAATCGGCGGGCGCGGGCTTGGTACGGGCCGCCTTCTTGAACTCCGCGCGCACGGACTCCGGCGATACGCCAAGGCGCAACGCAGTTTTTTGCGCGTAGGTGTCGAGCAGTACGGCACTGCCGGTCTTGTGCAGCGCCTCGGTCATGTCCTTCACGACGGCCAGACGGCCCTTGTCCGTGACGATGTCGTTCGTGGTGCAGAGTCGGTTGAGGTGGAAATCGAAGAAACCTTCCGCTTTGGCGATGAGTTGCTGGAACGCTTCGCCACCTTGTTCCTTGATGAAGCTGTCCGGGTCGTGCGGCGCGGGCACGGTGGCCACGCGAATGGCCAGACCCGACGCGAGCAGGCTGTCGAGCACGCGCACGGCGGCGTTTTGCCCGGCGCTGTCGGAATCGAAGCAGAGCACCACTTCATCGACATAGCGCTTGAGGATGCGCGCGTGTTGATCGGTGAAGGCGGTGCCTTGCGGTGCGACGATGTTCTTCACGCCGGCCATGTAGCAGGCAATCAAGTCGAGCTGGCCTTCGCAAATGATGGCGAAGCCGGCGTCGAGGATGGCGCGCTTGGACTTGTCGAGGCCGAAGAAAACTTTGCCCTTGGTGAAGATGGGCGTCTCCGGCGAGTTGACGTACTTCGCCGTCTTCTCATCCCCAGCCAGCACACGCCCACTGAAGCCAATGATGCGGCCCTGCTCATCGCAAATCGGGAACATCAGCCTGCCGCGGAAGCGGTCATAGTACCGGTCGCTGTCCTCCTTGCGAAGGATCAGGCCGCCTTGCTCGACCAGCGGCAATTCGTAGTCCTTGCTCTTGGCCCAGTTCACGGTGTCGTCCCAGGCATCAGGCGCGTAGCCGAGGCGGAAGAGTTTCACCGCTTCGTCGGAAACGCCGCGCCTGGCGAGATAGTCGCGTGCTATTTGGCCGGCGGCGTCGTTGGCCAGCGCGGTCTGCCAGCGCTGAGCGATCTGCTCGTGCATTTGCAGGAGCGATTCCTTAAGGTGTCGCGCTTGCTGCTGGCCGGTCTGGTTCTCGAATTCCAGCGGGATGTTCGCGCGATCAGCGAGACGCTTGACGGCTTCGACAAAGGAGAGGTTTTCGTATTCGCGGACGAAGGTGAAGACGTCACCACCCTTGTGGCAGCCGAAACAGTGAAAGATTTGCTTGTGCGGGTTGACGTTGAAACTCGGGCTCTTCTCCTTGTGGAACGGACAGAGCGCCGTGAAGTTCGCGCCCGCGCGTTTGAGGGGAAGGACCGCGCCGATGACATCCACGATGTCGCTGGCGTTGCGGATTTGTTCGAGTTTGTCCGGGGGAATGAATCCGGCCATGCCTCAAGGCTGGCCGGAAGGCTTAGCGATTATCAATCAAATTGTTGACGGAGCGTTCGCGCGCTCGCGCCGCGTTGTCGCCTTCGGCCAGGTCTTTGCCGCCGCCGGCGGTTGGGCGGATGAGGACGAACTGAAGGTATTCGCCAGCCGCCCGGCCGGACATGGATTGCTTGAAGACGGCCTGTTGGAGGTCCGGCACCGTCAGAAAGAACGTGGTCCCGAAGTTGTCTTCCTGATATTTGGTCTTGGCCTTGACCTGCTCCGGGCTGTAGAGCGGTGCATTCAGGAAGGACCACGCGACAATGATGATGCAAGCGTAGCGAAACATTCCGGCCAGCATGCCCAGATAGTATTCAGAGGCGCCGAAGGTGTCACTGCCGACGAGTTTCGCGCCGGCGTGCTTGCGGATGACGGCGAAGATGATGGTGATGATAATCGCGAGAGCCATGTAGGTCGCGATATACATGGAGAGCGGACTAAACACCGAAGTGAAGGAGAGGAGCATCTGCGCGCAGGGTTGATAGCCCAGGCCGGCCACCACGACAATCAGCGCCCACTTGATGACGTCGAGCAGTTCTTCCGACATGCCGCGCTTGCGTCCGCGCCAGAGTCCGACGCACAGCAGCAGCACCACTGCGAAATCCACCCAGCTCACGTTGAGGTTGTCCATATTCAGTCCAATCCAGTGTCCAGTTCTCGGACGACGTATTGTGGCCGGGAAGCGCACCGCGCCAGCCGAGGCGCTCCAAGCCGTGTTGAAAGGAGTTAGCCAGTAGTGTGCCGCCGGGGAGGACGCGGACATGTGAGGAGTGAGAAGTGAAGAGTGATGAGTAGAAGTCCGTCTTGGTCGCTTGCTGTTTCTCCTCACTCCTGACTCTTCACCCCTCACTTCACCAAACTTTGGGGATTTCGCCTATGGATTGGCAGAGAGCCAGTAGCGGATCTTCGCGGCTTCCGCGTGACGCGGGTTCAATTCGAGCACGCGGTGATAATGATCGCGTGCGAGGCGGGGTTGGTCCAGTTGCTGGGAGTAGAGGTTGCCAAGGGACAGATGAGCACGGGCTTCGGATGGATTGGCAGCGAGCAGCTTTTGCAGTTGCTCGGCGGCGTCGATCCAAAAACCGCCGTTCTTAAGCGCCAGGGCGAAGTTGTAGCGAGCGTCCTCCGCGTCGGGTTGAAGCGCCAAGGCAATTTCGTAAGCCCAAAGGGACAACCTCGTGTCGCCTCCACCCAGCGCGGCCAGTCCCAGATTGTAATAGGCATCGTAGTTGGCGGGGTCCGCCTTGACTGCCGCCTGGTATTCGCTGACGGCTTCGGCACGGTTACCGGCCTTTTGCGCTTTGAATCCGCGCTTGAACGCTTTCTCCGACTCCGCGCGATTTCCCGCAGTGGGCGCGGCCGGAGACAAATAGGTGTAGCGCGGCACGGAGGCGAGCGGGATCGGCGGCGAATCAGAGGCGCTGGACGCGGGTGCATCCGCAGCCGGGGACGTTTTGGATTTGCCCCCAAACGGATTCAGTCGCGACAAAAAGCCGCGCTTTGCGCCGTTGGTGCTTCCGTTCGGTATTGTGGCTCGATCGAGCGTGGGAGGTTCTGGAAGCGGAACTGCGGGGGTGCGCGACAATTCCTGAGCAGGCTTCAAAACAAAATCAGGTTGGACCTGGGTAACTTCAACTTCGGCGGGCTTGGTGGCCACAGCTTCAGCGCCTTTGGCCGATGCAGGGCGAGGGGCCGGCCGCAGCGGCTCGGTGGAAGTCCTGGCCGTGGTTGCGGCATTGGTCGCGGGGGTCGCGGGCGGAGTGGACGTTTTCGGGGACCCAGCCAGCGAGGGAACGTTGGTTCGCACCGGCGCGGGTTGGAGCGAAGCCGGAACGGTTGCCGCCGGGCGCGGCAGTGTGGAGTTGGCCAAGGCGGTTGGCGCGTTGGTTTTCGCGGGGACAGACGCGACGGTGGGCGCGGGAATGGGGCGGGCGGCAATGGGCGGTGGGTTCAATTCCTGGTCGAGTTGCCGGACCGTGACGTCCACGGATTCCCAATCCGCCGGGCGTGGTTGCAGCGCAAGATACTGGCGGTAGCGTTGCAAGGCCGAGGGACGGTTGTTCAAATACTGATGATAAATGACCGCACTGTTCAACAGGGCCGGGGCGAAGGGCGGATCGTGCAACGCCGCCACGTTGAAGTGATTCAAGGCGTCCTGCCAACGCCGGCGCTGCACCTGAATCAGCCCCAGTCCGTTCAGCGCTTCGGGATGCTTGGCCTGGAGATCAAGCGCGGTGCGAAAACTTTTTTCCGCCTCCTCCAGCCTCCGGGCGCGTAACAGCGCGGTGCCCAGCTTCAGCCAGCCTTCCAGGACGGCCGGTTGCAAGAGCGTGTAGCTTTTCAACTCGTCAATCGCCGGCGCCAGGTTGTTCTGCTCGAGGTAAAGGCAACCAAGGTTGTAGCGCACGACCATCAACTTGTGATCCAGGGCCAGCGCCGCGCGGTAGGCATTGGCCGCCTGCTCGATCTGTCCGTTGGCGTGATAGGCCAGGCCGAGATAATTCCAGGCCAGGGCGTTCCTGGGCAAAAGGGCAGCGGCCCTTTCCAGCTTTGGCACGGCGGCGGCGTAACGTCCTTCGTCCAGAAGTTGTTTGCCTTGGAGCAACGCACTCGGCCCGGGAGGAGCGCAGCCGCAAACCCACAAACAGATTAAGGCCACGAAGGCGCAAAGGCACAAAGGGTATGAATGTCGGCTAAGACTTCGTGCCTTCGAGTCTTTGTGGCGATCTATCACGCCGCAAATTCCATTGGTCAGCACCGAGGCTGGTGGTAACATTCGTCACCTGACGTGTCAAGAAACCCACAGGTATTTACGTATTGGATGAGGCAATCAAGACACCAAGGCGCCAGGCTCAGGCACCGAGGCTTCATGTTGTCGTGCCTTTGCGGCAAGGTTTGCCGTTTGCTCGTGGTGACTGCCTGGCTTTGCTCGGCGCTCGTTGTGAGTGGCCAGTTGAACAATCCCGGTTCGACGAAGTCTGCCTCGCCCTCGCGCGTAATCATCGTGCGCGATGACGAGGCCACGGAGGCGTTCACGCCACACTCGGAGAGAGTCCGCCAAATGGTGCAACGTGGTGTCACCAGGCTTACCGGAAAGGCCACGCTGGCTAGCGCGTGGCGAACCCTGGTGTCCTCGAACGACGTGGTCGGCATTAAAGTCTTCACCGCTCCCGGTCGGGACGCTGGCACGCGCGTTGCCGTGGTGGCGGCGGTGGTCGAAGGACTGATTGCGGCGAAACTGCCGGCCACCAACATTATCATCTGGGACAGGCAACGAGCCGACTTGCGCCGTGCCGGCTACATGGAACTGGCCGGGCGTTACGGAGTGCGGGTCGAAGGCAGCGCCAACGCCGGCTACGACGAACAGACAGCTTATACCCCGGAACGTCCCGTTCCCGGCCAGCTTGTGTGGGGCGACCTTGAGTTCGGACGCAAAGGCGACCCGTCCTCCGTAGCAGCCCGCCCTCCGCAGTGGCAGGGCGCAGCGGGCACGGGTGGCCTGCCCGGCACTGCCACTGCGGAGGGTGGACTGCGGAGGGTGGACGAGGTGGGTCGCCGCTCCTTTGTCTCGAAGCTGGTCGCCAAAGGCATGACCAGGATCATCAACGTCACGCCATTACTCAACCACAACACCGCCGGAGTCAGCGGCCATCTCTACAGCCTGGCGCTCGGCAGCGTGGACAACTCCATTCGTTTCGAGAACGATCTATTCCACCTGAGCACAGCGGTGCCGGAGATTTACGCCCTGCCATCCCTTAGCGATCGCGTAGTCTTGAACATTACTGACGCGCTCGTCTGCCAATATCAGGGCGAGCAAAGCAGCTTGCTGCACTACTCGACCGCACTGAACGAATTGCGCTTCAGCAAAGACCCGGTGGCGCTGGATTATCTTTCACTGCGCGAGCTGGAACGCACACGGCTGGTCTCCAAGGTTCCCATCCCGCGGGAACATTCATTGACGAACCAGATAGAGTTGCTCAACAACGCGGCGCTGCTGGAACTGGGCTTCAGCGATGAAGCCAATATCAGGATCGAGCGCGTTGTTTTGAAGTAGAGGGAGGCACGAGGCACGAACGACCGAAAGCCGGAAAGCCCGCAGGCAAGCGGGCCGGATTCCGGCTTTCTCGCCTGCTGGCCCGCTGGCTTTCGATCCAGTGGGCCTAGGGGCTTCTGAGCCGATAGAAGAGCGCCGGCCCGCTCACCGTATTCGTTACGGTGTAGCGACCGTTGGTCACCACCGGGCTGACGGCCACGTTGCTCCAGGAGCCGGCGAGCGCGATGTTCGTGGTGCTTTGCAGTGTCCAATTCATGCCGTTCGTTGGCCAGGAAACCACCGCGAGATTCCCGAAACGTTCGATGGCGACAAGGGTCCGGGTTTCCATGACCGTAAGCACGAATGAGTTCGTCGTTGCGCCAGCGCCGGGCGCAGTGCTGTCTCTCACCACAACCTGAATGCTGGCAGTGCCGGATTGATTGGCAGCCGGCGTCAGGGTCAACGTGCGGCTGGCGCCGTTGCCAGTCACGACGAGACTGGCGTCGGGAACCAGGCCCTGATTGGACGAACTGGCCGTGGCCACGAGGCTGGACGGCAGCGACTCCGGATCGCTGACGGTGAAGAAGATATTGGTAGGCGCGCTGTTTTTCAGGATCGCCAAATCGGCCAGACCGTTTATCGAAGGAGGATCATTTACCTGGAGGACGCGAAGATCGAAGCTGGCGGCGGCGACTTCATTACTGCCATCGGTCACGGTGACGGAAATGGTGGTCAAACCGGACTGGTCGCGAAGTGGAGTGAGTCGAAGGGTTCGGTTGGTGCCGCTGACAGTAAGACTGATGCCCGTTTCGTCGAGCAATTCCAGGTTCGAAGAGGCGACCTGCACAGTCAATTGGTCGGTGGGCGTTTCGGGGTCATTAATGACGAAAAGAACGGACGCCGTCGTGTCCTCGTCGATCACCTGATCGTCAATGGCGGAAATGAACGGTGGATCGTTGACAGCGGACACGGTGACAGTAAACACCCGGCTGTTGGTCGCGGCGCCGTCACTGACGGAGACCGTGATCGTCGCAGCGCCACTGGCGTTGGGCACGGGTGTAAACTCCAACCGCCCGGTGGTATCCGCGCTGGTGTAAAACACCGCCGGGGCCGGAACGAGAGCCGGGTTGTCCGAAACGGCGGTGAGGGTGAGCGTCTGCTGCTCGTTCGGAGCGCCGGAGGTGATGCCCGACAGCGGCACGGTTTGCAACGGCGAATCTTCCGCGATCGACACATCGCCGATCGAGTCCAGCGTGGGCGGATCATTAACCAGCAGGATGGTCAGGACAAAGCTGATGCTGTTGCTGCCGCCGTCGGCGTCGCTCACCGTAAGCTCAATGGTGGCGGTGCCGGAAAGGTTGGTTGCCGGGATGATGCTCACGGTTCGGTTGCTGCCACTGCCGCCGAAGGAAATGTCTGGCGTCAGGGACGGGCTGGAGGACAGGACGGTCAACGTGAGGCTGTCCAGCGCCGTTTCCAAATCCCCGATGCTGAAGCTGATGTTGGTTGCCACGTCTTCCATGATGCTGATTTGATTCGTAATCATCGAAATGGAAGGCAGGTCATTCACCGGGCGCACCGTGAGGAGAAACGTTCCGGTATTGGTCGCAGCGCCATCCGTCACGAACACTGTAATCAGCGTCTCACCTGACTGATTGGCGACGGGTGTGACACTCACCGTGCGGTTGGCTCCAGTACCGCCACCGACGATGACATTGGCGTTCGGCACAAGGGTCGTGTTGGTGGAACGGCCAAACGCCGTTACCGACGCAATCGGGGAATCCACATCGCCGACCACGAACGGAATGGCTCCCGTGGTCCCGTCTTCATTGATGGTCACGTTCGTGAGGCCAGACACAAAGGGCGCGTCGTTGATCGCCCTCACCGTCACGTCGAAGGTGCGGGTGATGACATTGTTCGAGGTTCCGCCGTCATCCACTCTCACCGTAATGGTGGCGACGCCATTGGAGTTGGCGACCGGCGCTAACGTGAGCGTGCCCGTTGCGTCCGGACTGGTGTAAGAGACCGTGGGATCCAGAATCAGTCCGGGCCGGTTGGAGGTGGCCGTCACCCGCAACGTCTGCACCTCATTGGTCGCCCCCGAGCTGATGCCAGTCAACGTCACGTTGGTTGGCCCGGAATCTTCATTGATGGTGAGCGGTGCGTTGGTGGCCAGCGTGGGCGGATCGTTCACGGGATTGACCGTGAGCAGGAAAGTGTCGTTCGTGGAGCCGCCGTCGGCATCGGTGACGATGAGCGTGATGAGGGAAGTGCCGAATTGGTTCGCCGCAGGCACCACCATGACCGTGCGGCTGGTGTTGGTGCCCGGCTGGAAGATGATGTTGCCGTTGGGCACCAGCGTCAGGTTTGACGAGGTGGCGCTTAAATTCAAATTTGCAGGCAATGTTTCGACATCCCCAATGGAGAACGGGACCGTCACCCCCGCCGAATCTTCGTTGATGGCTCGATTGCCCACGTCGTTGATGGTGGGCAGGTCGTTAGCCGAAGCGACCGTCACCAGGAAAGTCCGATTCGACATGGACGTGCCGTCACTCGCGGTGACCGTGATCATGGCCGTGCCAAACTGGTTGGTGGTGGGCCGGATGGTCACGGTGCGGTTGGATCCGCCGCCGCCAAACGTAATGTTCGCGTTGGGGATGAGCAGCGTATTCGTCGAGGCGCCGGTGAGGTTCAAGGTCGCCGCGCTGCTCTCCGCGTCGCCAATGATGAAATCGATCGGCCCGATCACGGTGTCCTCGGGAACCGTCTGGGGAGGAATCTCGGAGATCGTGGGTGGATCAGGCACCGAGATAACGTCCAACCTGAAACTGGTGCTGGTCGAGAGGCCGTCGCCGTCTGTCACGGTGTTGGTAATATAGACAGTACCCCAGGCGTTGGGCAGCGGCGTGATCGTGACGAACCGTCCCATGCCGCTGCCGCCGAACACAATATTGTTGGTCGGCACCAGCGCCGGGTTGGAAGAAAACCGGGTCAACACCAGGCTGTCCGCCGGGGTCTCAAGATCGCCGATGGTTAAGCTTAAGGGGCCGAGGTCGGTATCCTCGTTGATGGAGCGGTTGGCAATACTCTGAATCGTCGGCGCGGCGCTCGCCTTCACCGTGGCCGTGGCGGAACTGTTCCCGGGCACGGGATCAATCGAAGTGGAAACTGCGTTCGCCCGGTTCGTGTGAAAACCGGAAGCAATGGCTTTGGCTACAAGAGTGACCCTGGCCCCGGCGTTCACGGCGAGGGTGCCGAACGTGCAGGTCACGCGACCGCTGGAATGAGAGCAACTGCCCAGCGTGGGCGTGGCCGAAACAAACGCAAGGCCTGAAGGCAGCACGTTGGTCAACGAAGCGGAGCCTGCCGATGACGTGCCGAGATTCGTGAGGGTGAGCGTATAAGTCACGTTGTTGCTCAAAACGACCAGCCCAGGCGTCGCCGACATTGTCACCGCCAGATCGGCCGAGGTGCTCACCGTGGTTTGCACCTTCACCGTGTTGTCAGCGGGATTTTCGTCCGGGCCGAAGGTCAAGACGGAAAGAGTATTCGTGGCCGTGCCGCCCTGGTTGAGTTGAGCAACGATCGTTGCATTCACCACCACGTTGGTCTCGATGTCCCCGGCCACGTCTCCGAAGTTGCAGGTCACGACGCCATTGGTATGCCCACACACACCTTGGGATGACACAGCCGAAACAAACGTCGCGCCGGGCGGCAACGTGTCCACCAGCCGCACACCCGTGGCCATGTGGGTGCCGTTGTTGGTGATTTGGATCGAATAAGTCACATTGGAGCCGGCCAGCACCTGGGCCGGCGTCCCAACCGCGCGCAGACTCAAACTCACCGGCGGCGAAATGCGCCCCCACCAGGTGCCCCACCGGTCGATGCCACCGACGGGCGCCGCGGCATATTCCTGGATGGTCCACAGATCGGTGTCGTTCACCGGATCGACAGTGCTCCCGCTCCAGTCGCCCCAGAGAACGTCTTCGCCGTCGGCCACGGCGAACTTCGCCTCGCCGGCCTTGAGCACGGTGTCCGCCGAAAGAGTGCCAGGCACGGCCTGATAGCTGTGAAAAGCGTAGTTGGCGCTGGGAAACTGATTGGCGGCGAAGCGCGAATAGCCGAGCAACACGTCGTCATACCGGTTCACGGCGATGCTCGGATAGGCGTAAAACTTCGCCCCGGTCGGATCGTCCATCCGGCCATGCTGCAACACCGTGCCGCCCGGGGTAATCGACCACCATTGTACCGCGGAGCGGGTCGCGGCATTGGTGGGCAGGAAAACATGGTGGGCGCACCAGAGCAGACCGTTGCGATGAACCACGTTCTGGATGCGCGAATCGCCGATGAAGATTTTGCTGGTCGAACCGGACTGGGGCGCGAAGTTGGTGTTGCCGGGGGGGAAGCTGATCCACGAAGGATTGCCCCATGCTCCACCGGCGCTGGCGAACAACCCGCCCGCCGGCGTGCTCGCATAATCCTCGAACACCGGCGCACCTACCGGCCCGCTGACGCTGAACAAGCGCAGTCGTCCCGGACCGCCCGCGTGCGAGCCGTCCCAGTTGGCGACGAGGAAATTGGTGGGGAAACTTGTATCGAAACTCCTCGCCGGCACGAGGATGTTGGCCTCGTCCAGCGACGACCCCGATGGGGCATACTTGTGCCGCAGCAGCACCGCCGCCGCCCCGCCCGCATGGAGATTGCTCCGATTGAACACAAACACGTCGGTGCTGGAATAGAACAGGCCCGTCTTGTCCCGCATGGCCGCTGAAACAATGATCCAATCCCGGCTCAGGCCCAGGTTGGGCGAGGCCGCGTAAACGCCGTCCGTCAAATCCACGCGGATTTGGTGGCGATACCAGTTGCCTCCGGGGTTGCTCGATTCCGATACCGCCAGCAACAGGGAAGAATTGTTTGTGGCCGGGTTGGCGATGGCCACGGTGATCCACCGCTGGAAGGCCGAGTCGTAAATCACCCGCGGATCAAACACGTTCGAGCCGCCGAGCGTCCCCCAAAACGCATCCAGCGACACGGTGCTCAAGACCCCGCCCGCCCGATCCTGCACGCGCACCTGGCTGCCCAGCGTGACCATCAGATGATTCGGGCCCACCGCGCCCTGCGTATCGGGATTGAAAGACACCGCGTTGTCCGGCAGTGCCAAAAAGCTCGCCGAGGGCGGGGGCGCGGGTGCTGCCGCCGCCGCGGTGAAAAGCAATTCCGTCGATGGCCCCGTCGCCGCGAACGTGCTTCCGCTTTCCGCGCTCTGTGTTCCGCGTTCCGCATTCGTCCTCCGTGGCACGGCGGAAGGCGAACCGGCCCTCGGAATCGAACGCCTTTGCTTCACACGCGCGGTTCGTGAGATCGAGGCGCTCTCCCTGGCCGCCAACTCCGAGAAATTCATCACGTCGCTGGCCTGGCCCTCGCGCGGTGAAGGGCGGGCCACCTGGCCCTGCGCCGCGGCGCACCCGACCATCACGGCTAACAACCCGATTCCGCGGGCAGAAAAAAATCCATTCATAATCTATAACAACTCATGATTTCCAATGGGCCATCCGCCCGCTTCATTCCACCCGCACCCGGTAAATCCGGCTCGAAGCCGTGGCCGCTGCGTCCGTGACCGTCACGCTACTGCCCGTGCCGGCCACCGGCCCAAGCGCGTTCCAAGCCGGGTCCTCCGGCGCATTTTTGAACTCCACAGTATAGCTCAAACCCGCCTCTGTGCTGAAAGAAATCTGCGCCGCCCCGCCTGCCTGGCCGATGCCCGTGATGGTGGGAGCCACCAACACCCGCAATACCGCCTCCGCGCTCGTCGTCTGCCCCGCGGCGTTTGTGGCCCGGACGGAATAACTCCCCGCATCCGCCGTCCGCGCGTTCGTCAACGTCAGCACGGCATTGGTGGCGCCCGGCAGCTCCACGCCGTTGCGCCGCCACTGCCAGGCGGCGGGGCTGCTGCCCGCGCGTAAACTCGCGCTGAAGCTGGCCCCGGCCCCGTTCGTCACCGTCTGGCCCTGCGGCTGGCTCACGAACACCGGCGGCCCCTCCAGCACCGTCAACTCCACACTCCCACTCGCACTGCCCCCATCCCCATCGCTCACCGTGATGGTGATGACCGCCGTGCCGAACTGATTGGTCGCCGGCCACACCCGCACCGTGCGATTAGACCCGCTGCCGCCAAACTCGAACCTCCCCACCAGATTCGTCCCCGCCCCCGCCGCCTGGGCGCTCAACTCCAGGTCCCCCGCCGCCGTCTCCACATCCTCCACCCGGAACGCCACCGGCCCCGTCGGCACCCCCTCCGGCGTGGACACCCGGTTCGTCAACTCCAGCAGCCCCGGCAGGTCATTGACCGGGTTAACCGTCACCTCGAACGACCGGCTCACCACATTATTCGAGGCAGCCCCGTCATCCACCCTTACCGTGATGGTGGCGACGCCATTGGAGTTGGCAACTGGCGCAAACGTGAGCGTGGCGGTGCTTTGGGGACTGGTGTAGGACACGACGGGATCGGGCAAGAGACCCGGCCGGTTGGAAGTGGCCGTGACCCGGTTCGTCTGCTGCTCGTTCGGAGCGCCGCTGGTGATGCCCGTGAGCGTGACGTTCGTCGCACCGGCATCCTCATCGATGGTCAAAGCCGCGGGTTGGTTCAGCGTCGGCGCGTCATTCACCGCCGCCACCGACACCGTGAACTCCCCGCTCGCGCTCAAGCCCCCGGGGTCCCGCACCGTCACCGTGAAGGTGGCGCTGCCGCTTTGGTGCGCGGCGGGCTGCAGGATCAGCAACCGGTTGGTACCCGTGGAACTGAGATCGACATTGGCTGGCGGGAACAGGCTGCTGTTGGAATTCGTCACCGTCAGGCTCAATTGGTCCGGCGCCGACTCCGCATCCCACGCGACAAACGGAATCGCCAGCACCGCATCCTCCAACATCGAGCGATTCAGCAACGCCGACAACACCGGCCCATCCTCCACCGGACGCACTGTCAGCACAAACAAGTCGCTTGCCGTCAAGCCCTCGGCATCGCGGGCCGTGACGGTGATCGTCGCGGTGCCGAAGCGGTTTGTGCCCGGCAGAATTCGCACTGTCCGATCCGTGCCGTTTCCACCAAAGGTGATGTTGTTCGTCGGCGCCAGCGCCGGGTCGGATGAACTGACCAACAGGCTCAACGCCCCCGGTGGCCCGTCCGTATCACTCACCGTAAAAGAAATCACTCCCGTAGGCGTGTCCTCGTCCGTAGCCACGTCGCCGAGGTCCGAAATGCCCGGCGGCACCAACACGGTCAAGGTCGCCGTCTGACTGAATGTCACCCCCACGCTATTGCTCACCCGCAGGCGGTAGGCGCCGCGCGCGGCGAACGGCGCATTGCTCACTGTGAGGCTGCTGTTGGTGGCTCCTGACAGGTCCGTCCAGCTTGCCGCGGGGTTGTATTGCCATTGGTAAGCGAGCGGCGCGGTGCCACCCGCGCTGGCCGTGAAGACGGCGCTCGAACCATTAGTCACCGTGCGGCTCTGTGGCTGGGTGAGCAACACTGGCGGCAGCGCCGCGTCCGTCGCCACCGAGGCCAGGTTGTTGGCCGCGGCCACGTCGATGGCGGTGGACACCACGCCGGCGCTGTTCGTCAACCGGCCCGCCGCCGTGGGAGACACGGTAATCGTTACCGGCGTGCTCAGGCCCGCCGTGAGGATACCCAGCGCGCAATGCACCACTCCATTGGTGTGGCTGCAAACCCCGTCCGGCGCCACCGCCGACAAAAACGTGACATTCGGCGGCAGCGTGTTCGTCAGTTGCACCTCGTAAGCGAAACCCGGCCCCCGATTGGTCACCACGATGTCGTAAGAAAGCACGCCACCCACGGCGACGGGATCCGGCGAATCCACCAGCGTGAGCGCCAGGTCCGCCTCCACGTTCACCAGCGTGACCGTCTGCGCCGCATTGTTCGCGGGGAGCAATTCCACCTCGTCGCTGGCCGCCTGCGCGGAATTGGTGACGCTGCCCAGCGCCGTCGGCTCGACCGACAAAACCACCTGCGTCCACGCGCCTGAGGCCAGCGTGCCCAGATTGCAGGAGACGGTGCCGGCGGCGTTGGTGCAACTTCCCTGTGCAGCCGACGCGTTGAGAAAAGTGAAACTGCCCGGCAGAACATCCGTCAGGCGGACGTTCGTGGCGGGATTGGGCCCGCGATTAGTGACGTAAAGCGTGTAACTCATCTGCTGACCCAGCAACACGAGATTCGTCGAGGCCGTGGCGGCCACCGCCAGGTCGGTGACCAGACGGGCGGGGATGATCGTTCGCACCACGTTATTGGAGGGCGCCAGATCCAGCCGGTTGGCCGTGGCACTGGTGATGTTCGTCAACGAGCCCACCGCTGTCGGGCGGACTGTCACCGTCACGGCGGCGCCCGCGCCGGAATTCAGCGTGCCGATGTTGCACGTCACAAGGGTGCCCTGGGGCGTGCAAGTCCCCAGCGTCGTGACTGCCGAGAGAAACGTCACCCCCGCGGGCAGCGCGTTGGAGAGCACCACGTTGTTGGCTATGGCCGGGCCGCGATTGGTCACTGTCAGCGCATAAACCAGGTTGCTGTTCACCGCCACCGGCGCGTCCGGCGGCGCGCCTGGAGGTCGCTGCCCCACGGCTGTCACCGCCACATCGGCGATCGGATCGGTGGTGCTGATGGTTAATTGCCAGCCCCCGGCGATGGCGCCGCTGCCCACTGCCTGGCCATCCACCACATAAAGGGACCACACTCCGTTCGGGTCCGTCCCGTTGAACACCCCCAGCGAATCGATCCAAGGCCCGCCCGGCGCCGGCGCGGGGAACACATCCGCCGACGTCCCGTAATCGCTGGGCCGGTAAACCCCCGAGGCAATCACCCCCGCCGTGGGCAGGGAAAGCTCCGCCGCATCATCGAACCCCAGCGTCACCCCGTTGAGGGAGGAACCCCCTGCGTCGGACATCAGCATGGCCGACTGGCCCTGGGGTCCGACCAGCAACACATCGAAATCCTTCGCGAACGGATGGCTCATGTTATTGAGCTGCGCCGTGACCTTGAACACCGCGCTGGTCAACCCGCTCACCGTGATGGTGGACGGATAAGGATTGCCCCGGCCCGGCCCGGCGCCAGTGGCGTCCGCCACCGGCAGCGAGGCGGCGTTGGTGAAACTCACCGGCGGCAGGATCACCGCCATGCTTTGCGCCACCGCGTTGTCCGCCGGGGTCAACTCCGGCTCGTTGGCGCGGGCCACCAGCGTGCTCACAAACGTGCCCGGCACATTGGGCCGCACCACCAGCGTGACGGACACCACCCCGCCCGGCGGGATGGTATCCACCGGACACCAGGCATTGCTGCCGATGTCCGTGCAAAACCCCTGGCTCGGCGTGCCGAAGACATAGGTCATCGAGGGCGGCAGAAAATTCGTCAAACTCACCGCCGTGGCCGTGGCGGGCCCGCGGTTGGTCACCCACATCAGGAAGGCCAGTTCCGTCCCCACCGGCACGGGGTTCGTCACCACCTGCAGGCCCACCGCCAGGTCCGCCGCCGCCAGAAGGTTCAGCCGGTAATCCTCCACCTCCCCATCCGGCGCGAAGCCATCATAAGGCAGGCCACCCGCCGTGCTGAAACGGCAACGCGCATAGCGCAACCCCGGCAGCGCCCCCGGCGAAATGGTGAAGGGCACGCCGTTGGAGCCTGCGGAGAGCGCGTGGCCGCTCAACACCTGGTCGCCGGGGTCGCCCCAGGAGCCGTTGCCGTTGAAATCGATCCAGGCCTCGAGGAACCCGTTGGTGGAAGCGATGACGGGCACGAGCAGGGTTTGCCCCACCAGAAGCGAAGCGGGGAAGAGCACGCCGTCCTCATCGTCCACCCCGGCGAGGTCATCGCCATTGGCGGCTGCGTTGGGGGCGCCGTTGGTCTCAAAGTCGGCCAGGGGCCCCAGCCGCACGCCGGGCAGGAGTCGATGTCGCGCGCCGTTGAAGGCGGTGGTGGTGGGATAGCCGGAAGCCTCCGGCGCATCACCGAAGTCCAGTTCGAAGACGGCGAGCACGGCCACGGCGCTGGTGCGCACGCCGGCGATGTTGGAGGCAACCACAGTATAGGCGCCTGAACGAGTGGTTTGGAGGTTGGTAAAGGTCACCGAGCTGCTCGTCTGGCCTGTTATAGGGTTGGTGGGGTTGGCCGAGCTTGTTCCTCCCTGTTCAAAGAACCATTGGTAGCTGATGGGCGCAGTGCCGGTGGCCAGGGCGGCGAGGGTCGTAGTGGTTCCGGCGGCGTTCGTCATGCTCTCCGGCTGCAGCAGGAACACCGGCGGTTCCAGGACGGTGAGCGTGGCCGTGGTGCTGTTGACGGTGCCGATGGGATTGGTGACGCGCACGCCGTAGACCCCGGCCTGATGGGGTTGCACGCCAGGGAGCACGAGGGATGCGCTGGTCTGGCCCGGCAGGTCCGCGCCTTCAAATTCCCATTGGTAGGTGAGCGGGGGCGAGCCGGAGGCGGAGACGGTGAAGGTGACGGTGCTGCCGGCGAGGACGCTCTGACTTTGTGGCTGGGTGGTGATAGTGACGGGTCCGAGCACGGTCAAGGTGGCCGGGCTGCTCAGGGCGGCGCCCACTTCGTTGGTCACGCGCACGGTGTAGGTGCCCGCGTTGGCGGGTTGGGCGTTGGGGATGGTCAATGTGGAGTTGGTGGCTCCAGAGACGGCGCCGCCGTTCAGCAGCCATTGGTAGCGTAAGGCGGTGCCGCTGGCGGTGACGGTGAAGCTGGCGCTGCCGCCGTTAGTCACGGTCTGGCTTTGGGGATGTTGTTGAATGGCCGGGGGGTCCAGGACCGAAACGGCGGCCAGCAGAGTGTTGTTGCCTGGGTTGGAGTCGAACTGGTTGCCGGCCACGGAGAGGGTGTTGGTGACCGTTCCCGCCGAGGCGGCCATGGCCTGAATGAGGATGGTTGCGGTTTGGCTGGCGTTCAGAGTGCCCAGGGCGCACACGATCAGACTGCCGGATTGAGTGCAGCCGCCCTGACTGGCTTCTGCCGAGAGGAACAGCATGGACGCGGGCAGAGTGTCGGTGAAGGAGACACCGGTCGCCGCCGTCGGCCCGGCGTTGCTGATGGTGATGGAATAAATCTGATTGCTGCCCGTGGTGATGGGGTTGGTTTGCGTGAAGCGGAAGATGGCGAGGTCGGACACGCCTTCGAGGGTGACCGCATAATCTTCGACTTCACCAGTGGGCGCTTCGCCGTCGAAGGCCAGTCCGCCAGCAGCGCTGAAGCGGAAGCGGGCGTAAGTGGGGCCGGGGCTGGCGGCGGCGGGCACCGTGAAGTTAAGCGTGTTGACGCCGGTGGGCAGGTTCCGGTTGAGGAAGATTTGTTCGCCGGAGTCGGCCCAGCTTCCGTTGCGGTTGTAATCCAGCCAGGCGTTGAGCACGCCGTTGGAGGAGGCAGAGGCGGTGAGGCTGACGTTTTGTCCGGCGCGGATGGGAGTGGTGAAGGTGATGCCGTCTTCGTCGTCGGAAGCGGTATCGTCGCCGGTGGCGGTGGAGTCGGGCTGGCCGTCCGGCTCGAAATCGGCGGCGGCTCCGAGCCGGATTCCCGTAACGACACGGTGTCGCGCGCCGTTGTTGGTGAGGACGGTGCGATAGGTGTCAGGCGCGTCGCCGAAGTCCATCGCGATGATCGTGAGGTTAGCCACCGTGCTGGTGATGGCGCCGGCGGCGTTGGAGAGGATGACACGATAGGCGCCCGCAGCGGTGGGCTGAACATTGGCGAGCGTGAGTGTCGGACTGGTTTCTCCGGCGAGGTTCGCGCCGTTGAAGGTCCATTGATAAGCCAGCGGGGCGGTGCCGGCGCCGGTGACGGTGAAGGTGGCGATGCTGCCGGCCAGGTTGGTGCGGCTCTGTGGTTGGAGCGTAATCGAGGGCGGCACGAGCACGGTGAGCGTGGCCGTCTGACTGACGACGGCGCCGACCTGGTTGGTGACGCGCACGGTGTAGGTCCCGGCGTCCGCTGGCTGCGAGTTGGCGATGGTGAGCGAGGAGTTGGTCTGGCCGTTGAGGTCGGCGCCGTTGAACCGCCATTGATAGTGCAGCGGCAGCGCGCCCGTGGCCGCAACGGTGAAGGTGGCCGTGCTGCCGTTGGTGACAGTGAGGTTTTGAGGAGGCGTGGTAATGGCGGGCGGGGCCAGCACGCTGACGGTCGCGGAGGCGAGGTTGTTCGCAGCGGAGAGGTCCGCCGCAGCGCTGGAGACGCGCACGGTGTTGGTTATCGAACCGGCGGCAATGGGTGTGACGATCAGCCTGAGAGTGGCCGATGCGCCGCTGGCCAGGGTGCCGAGGTCGCAGGTCAGTTCGCCGGACAGGAACAGGCAACTGCCCTGGGAGGAGACGATGGATTGGAAGGTCACCCCGGCAGGCAGAACATTGGTGGTGACGACGCTGGCGGCGGCGCTCGGTCCCGCGTTGCTCACGAGAACCGCGCAAGTAAGGTTCGCACCCACGGCGATGGGATCGGGCGTCGCGGTTTGCGCGATGCTCAGATCGGCTGCGGGGAGAATCGAAG